>OGMD01000964.1_pt1 | contig 11117 bp, 10 predicted proteins | sample 1573041 | NCBI WGS metagenome assembly OGMD01 (sample SAMEA2582007, study PRJEB24529) | metagenome | biome: Human gut stool | place: China | collected 2011 | reverse complement strand
AGATAGATACTCCGATGTTCAGCAAAATAGAGCGCGGAGACAGACGAGCTAAACGAACACAAGTGATACAATTGGCAGAATATTTCAAGGTAGATAAGAATGAACTTCTCACTCTGTGGTTAGCAGACAAAGTATTAGATGCGGTAGAGGATGAAGACGAATTAAAACACAATGCGATAGAGGTTGCACAGAAAAAAATAGGCTAACATTTACAATTATCGGGAACTATATGGTATCATAACTATATAGTTCCCGATAAATATATTTGGTTTTCAACACAATAACAAATAATCATCGGCTCAAGCGTGGAACTGCAATGCCACGTCTTTATTTGGAGGTCGTAGGAAACCTTGCATACAGATGTAGTGATAGCAGCCCACGCTATATGCGTGAGAACCACTATGCCATCTGAGTATGCAATTTGAAAATTTCCTACGTTTCCAAATACTTGATGAGCATAACGCTTCTTTTCATATGTCTGGAACGAGTTTCCCCATCCCACTACAAAAATAATTAAAAACTACGATAATACGCTACACCTTTACAAGTTTTATTTCAGCGATCTACATTTTCAACCCTCTTACATTCCGTTCCGGCTGAACATAGTGTTGTAATCGCTCTGCCTGTTCTCTGAACCACCTGACAATAGGTATCCCGTCGATTTTAAGGCCGAATTTGCGGCTGTTTGTTTCGTCCGAAGCGATTCTTGCAATCACATTCTCGGCGTTGAATCGCTTTCGGTACGTTTCCGAATAGAGGGTACCGTTGTATCGTAACGGTTTACCACCGATTAGCGCTTCGGTCTGCTCGTCATTGAATCCCACTTTTCGGCAAAGTTCGTCCATGCGCAGCATTTCGCGGAAACGAGGGAACCATGCCAGTGCCTTGCGAACGACCGATTGAAGAAAAGACAAATCTTTTTCGTATTGTGTCTTCATGTTCGCGATTTCCGTCACGTGCCGTGCCTGCATAGTCGTCAGTTCCCGACTATGTTCGCTTTGCATGGTCTGAATCTTCGTTTGCAGGATCTCGATACTCTTGTCCCGAGTAGACAACTCGTGTTGCAGTCGTCCGATTTCCTGCTCCTGCCGTTTGACCTTCGACGTTCCGATCATGGAACCGATACCGTCGAGAATGGTCGTGCCGACCTCGACGGCGGAGTTCTTCAGTTTCTCGGTCTTCAGTTCACTCTTTACCGCTTTCAATTCCGCTTCGGTTCGTTCCTTGGCAGCACGTGCTTTCTCAGCCTCCTGCTTCTGCTTGGCGATGATGTAGTCCGTTCGCTCCAGATGCTCGCGCCCTGTCTGCTCTTTCGCCGTGCCGCGCTCCATATCGAGCGCTTCGGCAAGTATGGTCTGCATTTCGCTCATGTCTTGCGGCGTGAGCTTGCAGGACTTCCCTGTATCGTGGTTCATCCAGTCCCATACGATATGAGCATGGTAGTTCGGCTTCCATGTGGTTTTGTCATTGGGTATTCCGTAGTGCCCCTCGTCGCGGTGGATGAAGATTTGCAGCGGGGTAATGCCCCAACGCTCGCGGCATAACTCTCCGTATCGTCGCAGCTGTTCCATCGTCGTGTCTGCCTTGCAGACCACGACACCTTCCTTGATAGGTGTACTGCCGCGCACAACGACGTTCTTTCCGGTCTTCTTGTTCAGGCGTGTGCGGTCTTTGGTCTGCATTGCCCGCCCCGTCTTCGTCTTAACCATCTCGCCAAGGTATTTGTAATACTCCCTAAGCGACACGCCCTCGATACGTGGCGACACCCACACTTCGTTGTCCTTCATAAGGTCGGTGCGCAGGTAGATATTTTCTTTGTTGATATAGGAGAGGTATTGGGGTGTTCGCCTGTTATGCGCCTCGCTCTGCCCGATGTTGCACGGGCGTATGTTGTCCGATGTCTTTGCCATAATTCTTGATTGCTACAAAAGGGTTTGGGGTCTTGGGGCGATGCCCCGAGCGGAGTTTCCAAAGAGAAGGTCACTCTTTGGTCGGGTTGCATAGGGCTGAAAGCCCTTGCCGGGTCGAGGGCGGAGCCTTCATGGGACGGGGCGAAGCCCAGCCCCTCGGGAGAGCCCACAACTACGAAAGCGAAGCGAGTAGTTATAATGGGCTATAACAAGGCAAGCCTTGTGGTTCGTGCGGCTCCCTCTGGGTTGCAGCTGCTTTTTATTCTTCCCTCTATTCGTTCGATGTCTGCGATGTTACAACTTACAGCCGTGCGACCGTCTGTGTTCTTTCACGGGACAACGACTGCGCAGGTAGTCGTTCAAATCGTTGTACTGCCGATAGTGAATGGATTGGTCTGAGAGGTTCCGACATGCGGCTTTCAATTCTGCCGTCGCCTTTCGCCCCGCTTCGTCATTGTCAAGGTAAGTATAAACCCGTTCGTGCGACGCGATGAACGGAACGGTTTTGGCAAGGTTCGTTACTGAGTTCAGCACAGCGATATCGTGCAGCGGGGTTGGGTTGTGCTTGAGCGTCAGAAACGAGAGGTAGTCCATAAATCCCTCGAAAACGAGGCACGTCGGATAATCACCACGTCGGGTTGTCGGGGCTTTCGAGGTGCAACCCTTGAAATAGCGGTTGCGCAGCTCCCAGCCTCCGGTATCGTTGCGGAATCCAACGGCGAAATAGGATTTGTCCGCCACACGATAATCAACCTCCAAACAATGTACCCGCGCTGTATCAAGGTCGATACCTCGTTCCGCAAGGTAGTCAAGCAATGCGGAATTTTCCAACAGCCGCACTTTCTCGACGATAATTGAGGAAGAACGCTTCGGGACAGGATTTTTTCGTAAGAAAGTAGAAACGGACATCCCGTCGATGTGTCGTTCTAGCCGCTGTATGGCCTCCCCTGCATCGCACAGCTCCATGCACATCACGAGGTCGATAATCGAACCGCCCTCGCCCAGTCCGAAGTCATACCATAAGTTCTGCTCGTAGTCCACTTTGAAGCTCGGCGTATGTTCTTCACGCAACGGTGAAAGATAAAGGCCGTATCGCGGATTATCTTTGGTCGGGTACAAACTCCGTTCGGCAAGGTAATAACGAATCGAAATCTGTTTTATATGTCGTATGTCAGCCATCTTTTCTGTAAGTTTGTTGAAAAATTGCTACAATGCTCAGTGAAATAAAAAGTTATACGTCTTACGCCGTTCTTACACTCGATTTCAGCCGTTAGAGCGTAAGTATTTGTTGGACGTTGTAAGAGTTTTTGTAAGACGCGTAAGTCTTTAAGAATAAAAGGCCTATATTTCTATCCTTACATTCTTACATACTACATGATCGAATCGCACCGTAGCAGTTCATCGAGCAGTTCACGTGCGACCGTATAGACCCTTGCCGTTTTGCTTTCCTGCTTCGTTATTTCACCGTTGTAAGTAATCGTGTAACGCTGGTAATAGGTTGGCCGTGCAGGCACAAGTCGCCAATTCTCCGAGAGAATCCGCCGCACGGTCGGATGATCCGAACGGATACCGCGTACCTCCAGCATATTCACCATGTCGCTCACGTCGAAACGATACTCCGCAAGAGCCTCGGCCTCCATAATATCGCGGACAATCGACAACATCTCCGCCTCGGTTTTACTGCGGTTGTAGTGGATGATCCGGCGTAACGCATCGGTCGCCAGCAAGCGCGGAGAGAACCACATGCGGCTCTCTTCGCGGGTAGACAGTTTACGATGAAGCAGAAAGAACAGAAAACCCGGCAATTCATGCCGCATATCGGAGAGCAGATTTTGGTTGTCATGCGTTAAAGGCGGCACACGTCGCACCCAATAACGAGTTTCTCCAACTTCAATCAAAACGGGATTGCGCTCATTGTTGGAGCACAATACGAACTTGCCGAAAAACTCCACTTCCCGACGGTCGCGCCCTTTCGCCTCGGCCTTATAGCTTCGTGCGGTAGATAGGTTCTTAATCCGCTCGGAATCCTCGCGGCGGTTCAGCAACACTTCGTCCACACAGACCAGCAACTTACCCGTCCAGTCGTCGTTGAACTGCGAACGGAAATCCTCGTTGGTGTTGAATGTTACGTTGCCCTCGAAGAGCAGTTTCAGGAAATTGAGAAAGGTGGTCTTTCCCGTGTTGCGTTCGCTCGACAACCAGCAGTACGATCGGCAGACGTTGCAACGGACGCAGGTAGAGCAGTTGCAAATAATCCAAGCCCAATTCGATTTGCTGACCGAAAATATGACCGAGAAAATCCCGAATATGCGGAAACTCGCCCTCGGCAGGCACGGTCGAAATCGGTTCGTAACGATTCAGAAAACCGTGAATCTCCCGATGATAATCCGTATGGCTTGGAATGGTGCAGAATCCGTCGTACTTCGGCACTTGTGCAAGATAGTCCTTGCTGTAATCCTGCCGCAGCGTCTCAACATTCCATGGAATAAGTGTTTCGACGTTCCGGCCGTTACTCAACGGCATCAGTACACGTTTGAGAATCGTCGTACCTACACGCAAGTAGGGAATTCGCTCCGTTTCATCTCTACCTTTCATCGCGGCCTCCTTTCTTTCCAGTGCGTATTGCCTCGACATCCTCGCGTCTGTAACGCTTCCGTCCGCCGAACGGATAGGATTTGACATACCCGGTCTTCTCCCAGCACCAAAGTGTCGAAGAGTCGATCTTTAGAAGTGCCAATACCTCCTTACGCGAGAGGAACTCTTCTGTCGTCCGTTCTTGTGCAACAGGCCTTACGCCTTTTGCCGCTTCGTTGAAAATCGCTCTCAAATCGTCGAGCGTCACCGTCACGCTGACGTTTGCCCCCGACTCCAATAAATCCCTTAAATTCATAATCGAAGTTTTTAGGTTAAATATGGATTTGCTGTTTCCGTCCAATCGGAACTGGGGCAAATAAAAAGGGAGATTTCGGAGAGAACAAAAACACTCGTTATCTCCTCGCAATCTCCCGTAAATATCTTATTCAGGTGATTTTCAACTGTCGTGTTCGGCCATATATTTCGGAATATCCGCTATGTTGGGAATGATAAATTGCCGTGTCTGTGGGGAATATAGTTTCCCTTTGATATAGGAATCCTCCAACTCGGCAAGCAGAGCAAATGCGGATTTCAGCCACGGCACTACCTCCTGTTTCGGTCGTCCGAAATAGTGTGCCATGTTCCATCCGAAATGGAATAGATCGGCATTTTTCAACTTTTGCGGACGGATAGGAGTAAGTTCTGTCGAGCCGGATTCCTGCAACGCATAATACTCGATGTAGCGATCGAGCCGCACAAGTTCATCGGAAGTGATGTAGGGGCCTACCTCTCTATGCGCATAACGTCGGAACAGTTCGATCTGTCCTTTCTGCCGTTCGAGAAATCGTTTGTCTACCTCCTGCTTGATTTGCTCAATGTCCATATCCGAAACATGATTGGCAGGTTCTGTAATTTTTGCTTCGACGGCAGGGGCATTCTTTCGGGTAATTTTCGGGAGAATCTTGTCAACAACGAAATCCGCCACGCTGGAAAATGCCGCCATGACGGTCAGATAGAATATCGCGCAGACACCCATTACGATTATGAAAACGAGATTCGCCGTACCCGTATCCGCACCTTTCTCCAAGATCACGAACCGCGCGATCATAGACACGAGCAATCCGACGACAACGACTATCGCCAGCAGAATTGCATAACTGTTGATCTTGCGGAAATCCATTGCATTATTTCAGTAGTTTCCGCTCCTCGCTGCTTTCCAACACCTGCATTTGCTGAATGGCGATCCGGTTGAGTTTTACGAGCCGTTCGCCCTGAGGCATTTTCTGGTCGATGAATACGGCATTGAGGTTTTCCATATTGGACAGACAGATCAGTTCGTTGATGGTTGCATAATCCCGGATATTGCCTTTCAAGTCGGGATTCTGCTCGCGCCACGTCTTTGCAGTCATGCCGAACATGGCCACATTCAACACGTCGGCTTCGTTGGCGTAGATGATGCTCGCTTGTTTCGCGGTCACTTCGGCCGGAATTAGGTTTTGTTTGATCGCGTCGGTATGGATGCGGTAGTTGATTTTGGACAGCTCGCGTTTGGCACTCCAGCCGAGTTGTTTCTGTTCCTCTTCTTTCAGCCGCTGGAACTCTTTGACGATATACAACTCGAATTCTACGGAGATCCAGCTCGCAAATTTGAACGCAATATCCTTATGAGCATAGGTTCCTCCGTAACGCCCCGATTTGGAAATGATACCGATGGCATTGGTCGTATTGATCCACTTTTGCGGCGACAGGGTAAAGGCATTCAGTCCGGCCTCCTTTCTAAACCCCTCGAATTCGAGGGGTTTGAAATCCGGATTATACAGGCTTTCCCAAATTCCGAGATATTCGATCGTATTCCGATTGCGCAACCAGTTGCCGATCACCGCATTCGGGTCGTCGCTCTTGTATCGCGCGATGTCCGTCAAGCAGATATAGTCGTTCTCATTGAGCGATATAACTGTAACATTTGTGTCCCGTACCGTAATCTTTGCCATATTTGTATTGTCTTCTTTACTGCAAATATACTATAATATATAATTTGGTTATCCTATAATCCCACAATAGACTTTAAATATATCTTTTATTACTTCGTGTTACGATATTAATAGCTTACTTAAGGTAGTTGAATTTCATATCGCCAGATACGAGCAATTCCATCGGAATTATCAGTTATATATTGTTGACAATACGGATAAATCAAACTAATGTTTTTATTAAATCCATGTTCCCATAAAAAATACAAAGCCATACCAAGAGCATGAGGTTTCGTAGATAATGGGGACAGGTAGATATTTGTAATGGGTGCTCGCTTGTTCTGCTTTTCAACGTACTCACTTATAGCCTGCGCTGTAACAAATGGATCATATGCTGGTGCATATATATTCGAGTCCATATCTTTAAAGCACTCCGTTCCTATAGCCGCTTCAGCCTCATGCGCTCTTAAGATATTTTCCTGAAACATACCAGGACTAATGGCTGGAAAACCAAATAACAACACTTTTTTCTTGCATCCTTTCTTTTTGGTTGCCACATCTACAATACGACTATGATCATATCCTGCTGCTATAATAAGCAAATCATTGTCGTCCTTTGACGTATGAATACCAGACATTCCATGCATCTGTTTTACTTCGTAAAAAAAGTCAGAGAATTGAGTGTTTTCAGCACATCTATATTGTGTGGGTTCAGTATATAATATATCAAACTTATTAATCTTATACATAGACATGCACCGCATTAGAAACATCAAATACGGGACCCTGAAACCAGTTGCATCCACACAAACAGACTTGCCAGATAATTGCAATGTGTCTAATTTTTCTGTAATTGGAGCATAATCTTCATTCGCTTTGACAAACGTAACATCTTTTCCAGATAGATATAGATCCCGACCTTCTTCTTCTGTTGCAAACCATATTTTTTGACCTGCTTGAATGTTATCTGCAGGCTCCTGCACTCTCTGTGAATTTACATAGCTAGATATGAAGATATCATATGGTAGCAAATTTTGAATTTCATCAATTCTCTGATAGCTATGTTTGTATAAATAGGTATAATCCATTATTTAAATAAATCAAATGACATTTGTGATTCTCCTGTATTGCCACCAAACGGAAAGTTGTATCCTCGCAGTTTGTTAGTAACAAATTGTTCGTACTCATCTTTCTTTTCAAGGTTAAAGAATAGCTCTGCATCAGCCGCGGAAAGATTGATTGCTCCTCTTTTACTTAAAGCAAGTTCATATTTGGGGAACAAGATGGTATTCAGGCGATATACATGTGTCTTGTTATCAGAGTTTATTTGCCTTCTCTCATCTGTTTGTACTATATAAGAATAACTTACTAGTAATTCAAAAACACTCCTGGCCTCTGGCGATAACTCACTAACATTCAACGTAAATATATTGATACTACATTGAGGCGGTAAGTCTGAAAATCTTACAGATCTTAGATAATCACCAATTCTTATCACAGCATCAGTAGCTCTAGCTTGAGCCATTGATGGTATTCGATTTTCCTCAAAAAACCAATCATGCGTATTTTCTATGCCGATTCGTTGTGATTTGACTGTTAGTTTTCGTCCCTCCTCAAAAGGCGCCTTACCTGTATTAAAGTACTGATTGTTGAACGCAGCCTTTAATAAACACAAAATAGTGCGAGGCGTACCGCAAGATAAATCAATCAATCTCTCCAATCCATTATAAGGGATATCAACACGACCTTCACGTGCAAGATTATCAATCAAATCTTGTTTAAATTTATCCAGTTTTGTGGCATGCAAGGTGTCTTTACATTTACCCTCTGAATAAGCATGCGCCGAACGACTGATTTTGCGTGATGCTTCAATAAAGAGTTCTGCAGAACTATCCTTGTTTTCTTTGATAGCACTATACATGAGCATAACACTTGTGCGTTCAACCAAAATGTTATTTGGATAAGCAATGTTTTCTAAAATGGCTGAGATGTTCTCTTCACTGAGAGAAAGTTTCTTCAAATTACTTCTCAGTTTATCCATATATGATCGACTATGTTTGTCTTTTTTTGCTGCCACCATTTCAAGAATTTCAGCATTGCTCTGCACCTCAAACAAATCATGCAATTTAAAATTTCGAGGAAGAGAAACTCCGCTATTTATAAGTCTGCTCTCTATAATATTGGCCACGTATTCAGGATAATGTACATAATTCCTCAAGAACTCATCCAAGAAAACGCCTTCAAACTCGGAGCCATCGTGGTTCTCTTCCACACCTCTCAAAGTTTTAAGAGTTCTTATTCCATAAGGTCGTGTTCCCACTCGAAATGTACATGATGCTGGTTTTTCTCTTATCAAAGTCTGAATTAGCTGTTGCTGTTCTGCAGAAAAATTTTCCAATTCATCAATTAGATAGAGAATATATTTATTTTTAAAAAATGCTATCTTTTCCTTGAATAATGCTGGAATACCATATGTTAATTTAGCCGTATTTAACAAAACTTCTATCTGTGGACATTCTTGCCCCATAAACATAAAGTTCTGCACCTGATAATCTACATTTCGCTGTAAATCTAAAAGGTAACTACTTAATTCGTCAAATGTATTTATACCATTTATTGGTTTAAGGAACATTCCCAGAATATCATGTACTATCTCTGTTTCATCAACGCCCTCCAAAGATCCATTTTTCTGGAGGTCGATTAATACATTTACAAGCCGCTCGCCAATCCATAACTCCCAAAAGTAGGAATGCAGAATAGACCATAGTTCCGCACTAACACCTTTCCCACTAAATTTATCAGAATTAAAACCACTGCATCGGATATAAATGCCAATAAACTTTTCTCTTGCAAGTCCCTCTTGCATCGAAGTTGATTGGGCCAAGCATCGAATCTTCTGCAATTCATAAGAGAAATATTTCATCACATGGGTTTTACCACTTCCTTTGCTGCCCACTATTATCATAGGGATCAGTGTATCAGGCTTGATTAACCTTTCGAATCCATGATTTTCATTTCCAAGATCCACCCAGTATTTATAAATTTCAGCATCGGTATAATCGACTGCTTTTGTAATATCAAAAGGATTGCTTATCATATATTTAATAAACTTTATTATAACGTTTGAAAATAGGTTCCCATAAACCCTCTATTTCGTCAAACCATATGATCGGGAGAGTATTATCGGGGGTATTATGATGCATACTTATAAGTAGTTGGCAATCACCAAATCCTAAAGCGTGTTTCTTTGCTACGGCGTCTTGTTCATGTACAAGGTAGCCACACAATTGAGAATAGGCATGCATCAGATCGTAACCATATTTATAAGCTACCTCTCGAGCAATTGTCTTATCGTGCTGACCATCACTAAAGAACCTTGATTTGTCGCTAAAACATTTATAAGACTCGTCAAGTTCAACAACCGCCTGCGCGTAGTCATAGAGTTTACTATTTTTGACGACCTCAACACCCTGTGAAAGTCCGAACAGCATTAAATATGAAATATGCGCATCAGGCTTTAATTTTCTGATGTCATCAACACACCGCCTTACATTCGTGTCCGTAGTAGCTTGATATCCAGACCCACAAAGATCATCAATAAAAACAAATCGTGTGGCGGAACTAAAATTATCACGTAAAGTTATATCCCCATCAGAGTGACGCTCTATTACATCGTCAGTATTCACGAACAAACGCTTAGGTATCTTGTTTTCCTGACGAAAATAATAAAGTAAATGCACTCCACTCTCAGAGGGGTTACCCACGCCTAAAAATCTGGTATTATATAACTCTTTTTTAAATTCTCGCTCAATGAAATCTTTGTCAAGTGTATTGTTGTTATTCTTTCTGATTCTCTCAATTACTGGGTATCTATAAAGGTCACGATACAGAGCCTTCAATAAATTACGTATATTCGAGGAATTAAAATACATTAATCTTGATAATAGATACAATGCATACTCTCGTTCTTGGTCTGTTCCGAAGTTAGCAGGCCACTTATCTATTCTAGGTCGGAGAGCTCTGTATTCCCATAAAATAGAATTTAGGACTTCAATTTGTTTATCGTAATCTTGATTACTCATACTATCTGTTTTACTTTTTAAATACCAATACCCATTCGCAAGAGATGGTACTTGCAGTCTTATTGCGTTTGGTCATTAGTCCGTACGATTTAATATCATCAATCAGTTTAAATTGAAGTTTCATACCCTTTGATTTAAGGTAAGTGGTAAAATAATCCTGTGTATCGAATGGTCGGTTGCAAACTGTATTATTACCAATGACTATAACCATATAGCCACCTTTTTTAAGGACTCTTATACTCTCATCTAATGCAACCTTCATTTCGTTAAGATAATTACCCACTATATAAGCTCGTTCTTTCTTACCTTCTGCATAGAGTGATTCAAGAACAGCATCAGCCGCTGCTATACCTGTTTGTATATGCTGGTTTATTTCCGATTTATGGTAATCCTCACGGCCAATATTCATATTATTCAATTTGCGAATTTCTTCGGGCAGCTTCTCCCCTAACCAATACAGATTTAGCCATGAAGAACGAATGTATTTTTGAGCGCCTGCATATGGCGGTGATGTCAAAATCAAATCCACACTTTCGTCTGCCCTTTCTTTATAACCCCCATATGTTTCAGTAATTCTTCTC
>OGMD01000960.1_pt1 | contig 11151 bp, 4 predicted proteins | sample 1573041 | NCBI WGS metagenome assembly OGMD01 (sample SAMEA2582007, study PRJEB24529) | metagenome | biome: Human gut stool | place: China | collected 2011 | reverse complement strand
CATTCACCGAAACTCACCCTGTTCTTAGCCGGCTCAAAAAACCATGTGAAAGCATTCATTGCCTCCAAAGTGATAGTAAGCAACTGTGCGCGGCGTTGCAGTTCATTTTGTAAGCTCTGATCCCAGCGAGTATTCAGCAGAAAGCGCTTACCGTCGTCTTCAATAATACTTTTACGCACAATAGTATCATAGCTTCGCCCATCCTTCAAGACAATACGTTCCATTCCCAAATAAGGATTCCCTGTATTGTATACCTCGAAATCTGTTTTCTGAATACGCTCTACTTCTTCTTCACTCAACACATCATAGGTTGTTTTATCCTCACTGGTACCAAACATTCGCTTACTTTCTTCATTGCAAAAAACATAGCGGAAGTTATTCTCTACATCCTTGATATGAACAGATAGCGGAATATTATTCAATATATTATGGAAGAACTGCTGTTTTTTCTGTACCTCTGTATTATTCTTTCGGGTACCGACGTATTTCAATACTTTCTTATCAGAATCAAACTCATATGGAGCACCACTTATCGTACAAAATTGCCAGTTAGCGCTATCCGGCAACATAACCCTGCTATCAAAAGAAAAAGAAAAGTCTTCTCCATTACTCATTCTTTCCATAACTTCAGCAACCCGGTCACGGTCATCCGGATGCAAAGTTTCCAGGTATAATGTTATACTGACTGGTTTTGACTGGTCATACCCGTTCAAAGGTTCATTATCGCTATAAAATAATTTGTCTACCGCATCAAACTCCCAAAACATGATATCGGCTGCTTTCATAGCGAGCTCTGTCTTCCGGCGACTTTGACGAAGTATCTCTTCATTTTTCACCGTTTCTGTAATATCTTCAAAGATAAAGATATAATTAACAAATTTGCCATCGCTATCGTAAAGAGGATTACCGTTACATTTCAAGTAGCAAGTCCGGGTACGTGTTGAGAAAAACCGTTTATCTGTTCTTTGTTTATCGAAATCATACAAAAAGCTCATTTGTACCGGAATACTATTACGAACTGCCTCCTTCACAATATCAGGAACTACAGAATTATCATTGATATTAAGTTTGTTACTAAGAAGCGTTTGTGAGTCAGCCCCAAAGATTCGGCAAAAACTGTCATTGCATCTGACCAGAGTGCCATCGGCTGTAAAAAAACCTATTCCCACAGGAAGTGAGTTAAATACAGATAGTAATTGTTTGTGTTCCATGTCTTTATCCTTAAATGACCAGAAATAAAAAAAATATTTCCCAATTATGCAAATATATATACTTTTGCGATTATAATATAACTTTATAACAAAAATATTATTGCCTGGCTATAACATTTTTCATCCACCTTTTTTTCATCTCAGTTTATTTTAGAATCGTCAGACCAATGCGCACCATCTATCTTTTCCACCTTATTAATAAAGCGGTTTGAAGCTCTCAATTTGTAAAATTAGTTAATTAAACAGGCTAGATGCAAAAAAAGAAATAAATTCATATATCTTTACCCACAAACTTTTAAATCAAGTTAACCCTTGCTTTTATGAAACAAACAAAACAATTATTCTCCCTTATAGGGTTGATGTCAATTATGCTTTTCTACCCACTGACAATTGCAGCGCAATCTTTGTCTATTACAGGTAAGATCATTGATAAAAACAGTCGGGAACCCATTGTTGGCGCCAGCGTGTTCATTGAGGGGACAGCCAATGGTACAATTACTGATGTAGAGGGACAGTTTGTACTAAATAATGTTCCGGCCACTGCAAATTTGGTTATATCTTATATAGGATATGCTACGCACACACTTTCCGTTAAGGGTAAAACTAATTTTAACATAGCATTATCCGAAGAATCCGAAACTCTGGACGAAGTAGTCGTTGTAGGTTACGGTGTGCAAAAGAAAGTAAATCTGACCGGTTCTGTCTTTTCCGTAAAAGGAGATGCGTTGGAACATCGCCCGGTAGCTGATGCTACACAGAGTTTGCAAGGTATGGTGCCGGGCTTAATAGTTAACAATTCGAGTGCCGGACGTCCGGGAGCTACCGGAACGCTGACTTTACGCGGACAAGGTAACTTAAACAACAACGCCAATCCTTATATCTTGGTGGATGGTATAGAAATGAGCCTTTCGGACGTAAACCCGAATGATATTGAAAGCATTTCCGTATTAAAAGATGCTTCGGCTTGTGCCATCTACGGCGCACGTGCCGCTTATGGTGTTATTTTGGTTACCACCAAGAAAGGTGAAGATGGCAAAATGCGCATCAGCTATCAGGGAACTGTGGGATGGAGTGCACCTACATTATTGCCAGATATGGTCGACTCTTATGAATTTGCCAAGTTCTGGAATGCCGGTTGTACCAATACCGGTACTCCTCGCTTATATAGCGATGAGAAAATGGCTATACTACAACAATACTTGAAAGATCCCAATAGTGTAGACCCTTGGTTTGAACTTCCTCAAGACGCAAATATGAATCCTGCTTTTGAAAACTCAGAGTTAGGAGTCGGTAATACAGATTATTTCGATCTTCATTATAAGGATTGGGCGTTCAAGCAGAATCATAATATCAGTTTGAGTGGCGGTGGTAAAAAAGCACAATATTATGTTTCCGGAGGTTACTACTCGGAAGATGGTCTTCTTCGTTATGCAGATATGAATTACAGTCGTTACAATTTCACCTCAAATATAACTTCTCAAATCACCGACTGGCTGAAATTGAAAATGAATACCAAATTCATGCATTCAGATAATAAAACGCCGTTTGGTGACGGTGGTCTTAGCGAAGGTTTCTATCATTCATTGGCGCGTTTCCGTCCAACAGTATCTCCAGTAGACCCAAACGGTCATTTCACCGAACTAAGTTTGATCCCTTATTTGCAGAGTGGCACCTATACCAATACTCAGAATGATCATTTTACCATAATGACCGGCTTTGAGGTACAACCTTTGAAAAACTGGTTTATCTTCTTCGACTATACCTATAAAATGATGAATTCCGAATATGAAGCATTAAATATGAGTCCGCTAATCTACGGAATAGATGGAGTAAGTACTTCAAAGGGAGTGCGTGCCGAAATGGATGCTTATCCCGATGGTAAGTTTACCCGCAGCTACGGACGCACCCGTTATCAATCCATTAATTTATATACCAATTATCTTTTTACGTTGGCAGATAATCATAACTTCACATTGATGGGAGGCTATCAGGAAGAAGATAACTCATACAGTTATATGAAAAATTCAATCACCGGACTCTATTCTACCTCTACGCCAAACGTAGGAATGGGGTCGGGCGACAAAACCGTAATGGATACCCGCTACGGTTGGGCCACACGCGGTTTCTTCGGTCGTATCAATTATGACTACGACGGACGTTATCTGGTGGAACTTAACGGGCGTTATGACGGTTCTTCCCGTTTCGCAAAAGACAATCGTTGGGGATTCTTCCCATCGGCATCATTGGGATGGAATCTTTCCCGTGAGAATTTTATGATGACGATAGCTAACATTGTCTCTAACTTAAAACTTCGCGCTTCTTATGGGTTGCTTGGTAATCAGGCTGGAGCCGAACTTTATACCTTTGCTGCCACCATAGACTTAAACGAAGAGGGCTTAGGAAAGTATATTTTCGCAGATGGCCGCCACATCTTTACGAAAGCTCCAAGGGTTATCAATCTGAATACTACTTGGGAAAAGGTAGAGAGTAAAAACATTGGTTTAGACTTTGGATTCTTCGGCAATGCACTGACTGGTTCATTTGATGTATTTCAACGTGACACGAAAGATATGTTAGGTCCTGCCGTAGACTTTCCCGATTTCTTTGGAGCGAAAGCGCCTGATACCAATAATGCAAGTATGCGTAACCGGGGTTGGGAATTGGTGCTGAACTATCATGGAAAAATCGGAAAACAGATAGAATACAACATAGGTGGATCACTCTCCGATGCAACTGCTGTAGTGACAGCCTATGAAGGTGGTAAAACAAATCCCAAGGAAAGTTGGTATAAAGGCAAAAAGGTAGGTGAAATCTGGGGGTATAGAGCTGATGGCCTGATTCAGACCCAAGAAGAAGCCGACGAATATAACCAAACTTTCGATTTGACTTTTATTAGTGGCAAACCCTGGACTCCGGGGGACGTTAAATACCGTAATCTGGATGGTAACAATAGAATTGACAATGGACTTAACACTATTGATGATATGGGCGATATGACTGTAATAGGTAATACGACTCCCCGTTATCAATATACCATCAACGGTTCCATCAGCTGGAAAGGTTTATCTATTAGTGCTATGTTTCAAGGTGTGGCAAAGCGCGACTGGGCTGCTAGTGGAACATACTTCTGGGGAAGCGGATCTTATGCACAGGTTACTGTGTTCAAAGAACACCTGGATTATTGGAGCGAAACAAATAAAAATGCTTACTATCCGAAACCTTATATCCATACACTCAATGGCGTAGTTCCTTTTTCTAACAAAACAATGACTATCTGCGACAGATATCTTCAAAACGCGTCTTATTGCCGTCTGAAGAATCTGACTATCAGCTATGACATACCAACCGCATGGATAAAAAAGATAGGTTTGCAAAAGACGCAGGTATATTTCTCAGGTGAAAACCTACTGACATTCACCCCATTAAAAGGCATGTTCGATCCAGAAGCCGTATTCACAAAAAACTCTTCCATCTACGATGAAGCAGGTAAGAACTATCCTATGAACAAGGTGATATCTTTTGGTTTAGTTGTCAATTTATAATGAGATAATCGTATGAAGAAAAGAAATATCTTTTTAGGTATCACAGTTTTATTCAGCCTTACAGCTTGTTTTGATCTGAATAAAATGCCCGAAGGCGTGCTTTCCACTACAAAACCATTTGTAACAACCGGGGAAATGAGTATTTATTTGGATCAGTTCTACGACGATTCTTTGCGACTACAAGATTTTGATACCGGTGGTGGAAGATATATTGCCGGAGCAGATACGCATAGCGATAATATGACATCCAGTTCGGTAAGCACTCGTTTGGCAGGTGAAACAAGTCTGGGTAATGCTGTCAAGTTGAAAAACTATACGACCATTCGTAACTTGAATTTCTTACTGAACAATTTAGATAATTGCCCCGATAAAGGTTCTGTTCTCTTTAATCATTATGTGGGTGAAGCCTATTATTTTCGCGCGTGGTATTACTATCAGATGTTTATTGATTATGGACAGCTGACGTGGGTAAACACTCCGCTGGACCCCAATATTGAAGAAATGAAATTACCGCGTGCCAACCGCACGGTAATTGCCGACAGCATATTGTCCGATTTAGATAAAGCGATCACGTACCTCAGTACTCAAGACAACAGTGCCGGGATGCGCGTACATAAGGATGTGGCACGTGCTTTGAAAAGTGAAATAGCGCTTTTTGAAGGGACCTGGGAGAAATATCACAAAGCAAAGAACGACAAATTCTTCGACCCCACCGTGACTGATGAAAAGATTCGCTCCTATTTGACTCAGGCAGCCGCAGCCGCCAAAGAAGTAATGGATCGCAATATATGGAAAATCTATAATACCGGCGCAAAGCTGAATGACTATCGAATGTTATTTCAGACTACCAATTTATCGAATAATTCGGAAGTACTTTGGTACAAGCAATATGACGGCGACCAGATAGGTAACAATGTGGACCGTTATTTAAACCAAGGTGGTGGTGGCGTAGGTGTTGATGCCTCTTTAGTTGATGATTATCTGACTATTTATGGCAAGCCATTCATCGGCGAACAATGTATTAATGCAAAAAAGACTTTTGGTAATGAGTTAAAACCCACTTTGCGTGATCCACGCTTAGCACAAACAGTTTGTATGCCGGGGCAGCAACTTCGTCCGGACGACAAAGCACCTTATTATCAAGTTCCGCCACTAATCGGTAGCTCTGCTTATAACCAAAATGTGACAGGCTATTCTTTACTGAAACATGTTCAGATTGATTATACTGGCAGTTTGGATGGCTTGAGCAAAGGCGCCACACCTGCTATTCAATTCCGCTATGCTGATATCCTATTAAATTATGCCGAGGCTTTGGCTGAATTAGACGGCGCTGCTAATGCACAAGAAATCATCACAGCATTACAACCTTTGCGTGACCGTGTAGGAATGCCCGCTGTAGACTTCGATCGCGAATATAATGCGGAAGCTGACTATGCTTTTCGTGCTCTGGATAAATTTATCCAAGCGGTACGCCGTGAACGCCGTATTGAAAAAGCGTGTGAAGGATGTCGCCAACAAGATATATTCCGTTGGGCGGCTGCCGATGAGTTGATCGTTGGTAAATGGCCGAAAGGCGCTCTCTTTATTGGCAGTAATCTGGAAAATCATCCAGTGTATGGTGGTAAATTAGTATACGACCAGGCTTCTGGAAATAATCTCGCATTAAGCGGCAAACCGGGTGACGCACTTCGTTATATTGTTCCTTTAAGTACGGCAGATTATAAAGACGGATGGAAATTCAATGTTGAACGGGATTATCTGCTGCCTATTCAACCTCGAATGCTCAGTGAAGATATGACGGGTGGCCAATGGAAACAAAATCCGGGATGGGGGATGTAAGTTTATTACTATCCCCTTGCATCGTCCTCATTGCTAAAAAGGTATACCACGCAGAACTGGAATAAACTGTTATCATGAAATATTTCCGTTTATCCTATAACGGCGATTCAACCAGAGGAATCGTAAACCAAAACGTACTTCCTTTACCCAGTTCGGATTCCACACCAATCTTTCCATGCAAATGTTCAATAATCATTTTGTTGATTGATAAACCAAGACCCGTTCCCTGAGTAAAGGAATCACACTTGGAAAAACGTTCAAACACATAAGTCACGTCCTCTGCAGAGATACCTTTGCCGGTATCTTTGACATAAAAATACAGTCCCTCTTCTACTGGTTTGTATCCAATATGAATAGAACCTTGTGATGTGAACTTACAAGCGTTTGTCAGAAAATTCGTGATAACCTGGGTCAGCCGGTTTCTCTCGGAATAGATCACAAACGGTTCTTCAGGAAGTTCACAAAATAAATCCACCTCTTGTTTCAGCCGGAGCTTAAACATTTGTTCCAAACTATGAAAAAGAGTAGATACATTAAATTCCGTATAATTGAATTCCATTTGATTTGCCTCTATTGCAGACATATCTAAAATATCATTCACTAATTGTAGCAACAAATCATTGTTTGTCTCGATAATCCGACAAAACTCCTGAGTCTCCTCATTGAATGACATTTGAGTAATCAGGCTGGAAAAACCGACGATCGCATTTAATGGGGTACGGATCTCATGACTCATATTAGCAATGAAAGCCGATTTCAGTCGATTAGCTTCCTCCGCTTTTTCTTTGTCTCTTAACTCTTGCTCCATTTTTTTGCGTTGATTGATAAGGACTGTACCACCGGTCAGAAGAACGGGAATTCCATGGGGATCCCTGGCACCGACTATGGCAAACAACTCGATCCAAACATAACTTCCGTCTCCTTTATTTGATAAGAAACGAATCTCCTCATCTATGCCTTCAATTTCACCGTGGATTAACTTTCGGATATCCTCTTTGAACTTATTGATTTCATCCGGGTGTATGCCCGAATAAAACTCTTCAGCTGTGACATTAAATGAATCATTTACATCCTTGTCCCAAACCAATCTTTCCGTCAGATATACATTGCTACATTCGAGCATCTGGGTTTGGAGATTCCACGTCCACGTCAACATACAGCTGGCTTTTAAAACGAGCTGGTATTTATTACTTAGTTCCTGTGCCTTAAGGGCGGTTTTTAGCTTTTGTTTCTGGACAATAAAGCGGACGCGAAGAACCAGAATCATAATTAAGAGAACAAAAATGATGGCAATACTTATAATATGCACTTTGTATTTCTCAAAAAACGAGGGAGGAGCTTGAAAATAGGTCGCATTTTCAGGATACAAGTTAGGGCTGATATTATGTTGCAACAAGTGCTGGTAGTTTAAATATGTGCGTGCCGTATTGATCTGAGGTGGAGGTATATCCTGAGGATCTTTCCCATTCAGAATTTCTTGGAGGGTTTGCTCCACAGCTGCTTGATAAGACTCTGAGGATATATAATACCCTCCGGCAAAATTGCCGGACTCCATAGGAAAATCCTGAATGATAAAAACGGGAGGAACAGAAAAGCTGTTGGTCATTTTTTGCACATTATCACTCAAATAATTGTTATCCTCATCTTCTTTCATTCTATACCAAGAGTTATAGATAAGGCCTGTTTTATTATCTAAAGAGGATAGAACGTCCAATAATTGTTCCGTAGTAAGCGTTTCGGTAGATAAAGACTCAAATTCCATTTTAGGAAAATAGTTTTCAACAGCCTCCTTTACCGCATCCCGGTTTCGAACGCCGGCATAACGTTGGTCATGAATGAAAGCAATCTTGTTTAATCCAGGTTGAAGTCTTTGCATCACTTCAATCGTTTTCTTTACCAAAAGCGGATATTCGATGTATGTAATATTATATCCCTTAGTCATTTCACCAGTAGGAATCAATATGTCATTATCAGTTCTATACCTTGGTATCAGAGACTTCTCATCTTTATACATAACGTCTCTGGCATAACAAATGATAGTTGGCACTCCTTTCCATTCATTATCAAACAAAGGTTTGGTAACCAGCCAAGCCGGATCTCCCAGGCATATAACAACCTGAGGAGGTGAAGGATAGGTACTGCGCAGGTTTTCTCTTTTCTCCTGGAAATCATCGACCGAAATAGCACCTGGCGTTTGCAAAGCAACACCGTCAACCAAATATCCCTTTTTCTCAAAATTCTCTTTTATATATTGGAATGTCTTTCTGGTTCCACTGTCTTCGAAGTTTATGGCACTCAACACAACAATATGTTTATCTGGTTGCGCATTGGCTATCCCTGGATAAATATAGACCAATAGTAACAGTATTAGAAGGCACTTTTTCATCTTTGCAGGCTATAGAGTTGTCATTGTTTATTTTATCATTGCACAAATATATGAATTTGAGTTTAATGTTTTCCATTAGTACCACATTTAAATTGATATTTTTTGAAATTTATTCAGTTACCATAAAATACTAACACTCCAGGTTTCAGATAAACATCAATTTACACATAAATATTTTGTCCCGAGAAATTTAATTCGTTTCTTTGTATAAGTATAAGTTTTGGCTATTAGAGGTTGTTGATTCCTAACTCTAATTACAATAATAGTCCCAGTTTATGCTATTTCAGAGACAAGATTTTTTCAATTATAAACATAGTAAGGAAAGATTTATATTGTAATCAACAACCAATTATCATGAAAAACATATTTTTCTTTATGTTATACGTGGCATTATTATCCGCCAGCCCAATTTATGCGGATAATTTTCACCAAATCAGCGGAAAACTTATCAGAACGGCAAGTGACACACATCCCATGGCATCTCCCGCATCCTCAAACAAGATAAAGCATAAACACATGAACGCTCTCTGCAAGGAGCCCACAGCCAGAAAAGATGATCTGAAAACAATATCCAACGGACAACTCACCATTAAAGTATCTTCGCATGGAGCAGAGCTTTGCAGTATTTTTGCAAATGAAAAAGAATATCTTTGGCAAGCAGATCCGACTTTCTGGCAACGACACTCTCCAATACTCTTTCCTATCGTCGGCAGCTTATGGGAGAATGAATATCGACATGAAGGAATTACGTATCCATTGACTCCGCATGGATTTGCCCGTGATATGAAATTTACTCTTATTTCCGAGAAACCGGATGAAATTCGTTTCCAGCTTTTAAGTAATGAAGAAACCTTATCAAAATTTCCATTCCCATTCTGTCTCGAAATTGGGTATCGCATTAAAGGGAAACAGATTGAAGTTATATGGGAAGTAAAAAATTCCGGAAATAAAACAATGCACTTCCAGATTGGCGCGCACCCAGCCTTTTACTATCCAGACTTCAATGCTTCAAGTGAAGATAGGGGTTATTTCAGCTTTGGCAAGGCCGAAAATCTGAAATATATCCTAGTATCCGAGAAAGGATGTGTCAACCCTTCAATTGATTATACATTGAAATTAACACAAGGATTGTTACCTTTAAACACTCATACTTTTGACAAAGATGCACTGATTATAGAAAACAATCAGATTCATGAAGTCACTTTATATAATAAAGATAAAAAAGCCTATCTAAGTCTACACTTTAACGCACCTGTTGTAGGACTTTGGTCACCTCCGACAAAAAATGCTCCATTTATCTGTATCGAACCGTGGTATGGTCGTTGTGACCAAGTTCACTTTAAAGGTGAGTATAAAGATAGAGACTGGATGAATCATTTAAAACCTGGAGATTCTTTTAATGGTGGATATATAATTGAAATTCATGATTAATCCCTATCTCAAACAGTATCTCGTACACTAGTATTTATTACACAATAAACTTGGTTATCTTTTTCAGCTTCCTAAACATTAAGTCTTACATATTATCGTCCTAAAAATATATCTTAATGCTCTTCAATGACCGTGTTTCCAAAGATATCCTTTTTAATTGTTTTCCGATGTCCGTGATTATCTTCAATGATTGTATTTCCAAAGATATCTTTTTTAATGGTCGTTCTATTACCTTTATTATCTTCGATGATAGTATCCCCAAAAATGTCCTTCCGAACTGTTTTTCTATTACCACTATTATCTTCAATAATAGAATTTCCTAAGATATCTTCTCTGACCGTTTTTCTATAACCATTATTGTCTTCAATAATAGTGTTTCCCAGAATATCTTCTCTTATCGTTCTTCTATTACCACTATTATCCTCAATGATGGTATTTCCCAAGATATCCTCTCTTATCGTTTTTCTATTACCATTACTATCTTCAATGATGGTATTTCCCAAGATATCTTTTTTAATCGTTTTTCTGCGGCCTCCTTCATCTTCAATAATGATATTTCCAAAAATGTCTTTCTTGACCGTTTTCTTTCCTTGGTCAACTGCTGAATATTCGTGATTATCTTCAACCGGATTAGCACCATAACTCTTCGTTATAAAAGGAGTCAAAATAAACTGTGCTGCAAATAGAATAAATAAAATCTTTTTCATGGCGTTTTTCTTTTGGTTTATAACAAAAGTAACGC
>OGMD01000949.1_pt1 | contig 11253 bp, 7 predicted proteins | sample 1573041 | NCBI WGS metagenome assembly OGMD01 (sample SAMEA2582007, study PRJEB24529) | metagenome | biome: Human gut stool | place: China | collected 2011 | reverse complement strand
ATCATGAGAATTATACGTATGGTTTCGGTATGAAGTATATTGTGAATAAGAAAGCGTATATTGATGCCGATTTCTATTCGGATAATTATAAATCAGCTTACGACTACATTCAGGAAAGCGGCGATTTCAAGATAGGAGATAAAGAAACTCGTAAGAAACAATATTTCTACCGCGGAAATGTGAAGAGTATCATCAAAGTGAACAGTAAAAACAAACTGTCCGCCGGTTTGGAATATTTGGATGAGAAACTGGAAAGTGAATCGGACAATATTTCTAATAAGACGCTTTACACGATGGCTCTGTATGCGCAGGACGAATGGACCATTGCTGAATCTTTGCAGGCAGTAGTCGGATTGCGCTATATTTATAATGAAACGTTTGAGGATCATTTCACTCCGACGGCTTCTATTATGTATAAGGAAGGTGGTTTCCGCGGACGATTGTCTTTTGCTACCGGTTTCCGTACCCCTACACTTTCTGAAATTTATGCAACGGATCTGGCAAAGACTACCAACCGCTATACAATTGGAAATCTTGAGTTGAAGCCGGAAGAGAGCAAAAACTTCTCATTGAACATGGAGTATACTCACTCTCGTTTCTCTGTTTCGGCAACGGCTTTTGTCAATAATGTGACGGATATGATAAACTACCGCACATTGAGCGATGAAGAAGCTGCGCAGTATGGCGATTATGATGAAGTACGTCAGCGTGATAATATTGATAAAGTGAGAATCAAAGGAGTCAATGTGAACGCAAATGCTTTTCTGGGACTTGGATTTAATCTGGGAGCCGGCTATACGCTATTGGATGCAAGAAACCTGATAACGGATAAACCGATTGACAAAAGTGTGAAGTATGCCGGAAACGTAAATGCGCAATGGTCTAAGAACTGGGGCTTGTATGGGCTGAATATCAACATGGTTGGCCGCGGACAAGGAAAGAGATACTCCGAAACGTATGACTATGATTCGTCCGGCTTCATGTTGTGGGATTTGAATACAGGACATACTTTCAATTTGAAATACATCATCTTGAACACCGGTTTAGGTGTTGAGAACATTTTCGACTGGGTAGACGACCGTCCCTGGAATACCAAAAAGCCTTATTCGACCATTACGCCGGGGAGAGGTTTCTATGCGAGCCTGACTATTCGTTTTAAGAAGTAAGAATAAGAAATATATAAGGAGAAGATGGAAGATTTGAAACCGGTATATATCGTTTCTTTAGGTCCGGGTGAGGCTGGACTAATCTCTTTGAAAGGAGGTGATGCACTATGCCAGGCTGATGCGATTTTTTGCCCGAAAACAAATGCACGTTCACGGTCTTCTGCTCTTTTGAAGGAACTGAAGATAAAAGAAGAAGCTGTCAGACACTATACATTGCCAATGAGTAAGAAACGTGAGATGGCTTATGAGGCGTATGATAAAGTTTTTGAAGAAACAGCGGCCCTGTATTCGGAAGGTTTATGTGTGGCAATAGTGGCTGAAGGAGATGCCGGCTTTTATTCTTCTACCAGTTATCTTGCCGGAAAACTCAAAAAGGCGGGAATTCCTGTCAAACAGATTGCCGGAGTTCCGGCATTTATTGCGGCAGCGGCTTCTATTGGTCTTTCTATTGTGGAACAAGAAGAACGACTGACGGTTTGTCCAGGGAAAGTGGACAGAGAACTGTTCAGCCGGATTGCTTCCGGCAGTGAAGTGGCGGTTGTGATGAAACTGTCGCAGTGTGAGGAAGCAGTAAAGCAATGGATGGGTTTGGAGGAAGGACTTGTCTGCCATTATTTTGAGAATGTCGGAGCGGACGGGGAATTTTATACGTGTGATAAGAAAGATATATTGGCAAGAGAATTTCCTTATTTCTCTTTAATGATAATAAAAGGCCGATGAAACGAATGAGACAAATATGGATAGTAGGGCTTGTTGGGTTGTCTTTATCCGTAAAGGTAAGCGCGCAGAACAATGTTGCTATGCAGGATTCTATTCCTGAAGTGGTGGTGACAGGTACGGGAACGCAACATTATCTGAAAGATGCACCTGTGCAGACAGAAGTGATTTCCGGAAAAATGCTGGAACAGTACGCCGGTCGCGGTTTGGAGGAAATGCTTGGAGGATTGTGTGCTTCTTTGAGTTTCAGTCTGGGAGATATGGGTAGCAATATCCAGTTGAACGGCATGAATAATGATTATATCCTTATTTTGATTAATGGAAAGAGGATGAACGGAGATATTGGTGGACAGAATGATTTGTCGATGATTAATCCGGATAATATTGAACGTATTGAGATCGTAAAGGGGGCTTCTTCTTCGCTCTACGGAAGTGATGCAATAGCAGGTGTCATCAATATAATTACTAAGAAGAACCGTGATCCGTTTAGTGTGACTAATAAAACCCGGGTAGGTTATTATGGTGATATAACACAGAGCAACAGTATCGGAATCAAGCATGGCAAACTGAATTCTCTCACCTCTGTGAGTATGAAACATTCGGATGGTTGGAGAAATACAGATAAGGAATGGCATCATTATGATTTGATGGACGGAAGTGTTTCAAAAACCGTCAGCCGTTCTACCAACTATTCTGTAGCGGAAAATCTGACTTACAAAGTCAATAATCAGTTGTCGTTGACAGCGGATGCGTCTTTTTATCAGAAATGGATTAAACGTCCTTTTGGTGCTTATCAATACAACCGCTACGATTATCAGTATCGTAATCAGAGTTATGCAGCCGGTGCCCAGTATCAGTTGGGAGAAAGAGATTATCTGGCTTTGGATGTGTCATACGATCATTATAATTATTATTTTGATTATACACAGATTGAAACGACTGATAATTTCGACCAGAGCGATCCTCCGCAGCGTCTTACTTATTATCCGGGAATGAGTATTTTGCAAACTTCACAACGTAAACTTCTGACGCTCGCTAAAGGTGTATTTTATCTGGGAGAACAGAATATTTTGAATACAGGCGTAGAATATATGTGGGATAAACTGATTGCTCCTAACCGGATGGAAGGTGAATCGGCTTCTGTTTATACACTTTCAGCTTATGCACAGGATGAATGGACAGTGGCTACTAACTTTATTCTTACGGGAGGGGTCAGATTTGTGCATCACAAGGAGTTTGGACAGAAGGTAACTCCCAAAGTGGCTGCTATGTACAAATTGGGAGACTTTAATTTCCGGGCAACTTATTCTTATGGCTTCAAGGCTCCTACAGTGAAAGAACTGTATTATGATTATATCACTTCTATTATGAGCAGTAAATTGAAAGCTTATTACGGAAATAAGGACTTGAAACCGCAGACTTCGAATTATTATTCGGCGGGAGTGGAATATAAAGGAAAGAAGTTGAGTGCTTCTGTAATGGGATATTACAATAAAATAAAGAATATGGTTGAACTGACTGTTGTTCCCACTTCTCCCGAAGATAAAATGCTGGAGGTAGAAGAGACAATGAAATACAACAATCTGTCAGGAGCACGCTCTTACGGTGTTGATGTGACATTTGACTATCAGCTTCTTCCTTCACTTTCTGTGGGTGGCGGATATAGCTATGTAGATGCCAAAGCGCAGTATACGGACGAACCAGATAGTGAGGATTATATGAAGTATGTTCCTATTAATGCAACTGCTTATCATAATGCCACATGGAAGGCTTTGTGGTCTCATTCGTGGAAAAAATATAAATTAGGAATCGGTCTTTTTGGAAATTATCGTTCGAAAAAATATTATATAACAAATGGTGATGGTGAACCTTATCAGTTGTGGCGATTGAACACTTCCCACTCTCTCCTTAAAATGAAGAAGTGGACAGTTGTATTCGATGCTGGTGTTGATAATATATTTAATTATGTGGACGATGCTCCTTTTGGTAGAAACAGGGGGACCACCAATCCGGGAAGAACGTTTTATGTGTCTTGCTCCATTAAATTTATGAATAAAAGCAAATAGATAAATAATCATTTTTAATTGTGTTATTATGAGAAAAATTAATTTTTTATTGATTGCTTTCGCAATGGTTTGCGGAACAATGTGTATGGTATCGTGTGGTGACGATAACGATAACAGTCAAGGAAGTACTGTGAATCCTGTAGAACCGATTGTTGCTGGTGCTAAGACATCTAACACTGCAATTCTTCTTTGTACTTTTGGTAGTACCTTCCAAGAGTCTATCAAGACTTATGATGCTACTATAGCTGACTATAAGAAAGCTTTCCCAGGTACAGATGTTTATTTGTCTTTCACTTCTCGTACTTGTGTGAACCGTGTAAAAGCTGAAACAGGTGTTGATCGTTACCAACCGGATTTGTGGTTGGATGCAATCGGTAAAGCCGGCTATGAAAAAGTGGCTGTTCAGTCACTCCACGTTATTCCGGGTGAGGAATATTTGAGCTTGATGAACACGGATGTGAAGAAAAACTTCATGATTGCCAAATATCCGAATGTGAAGGTACTGAAAAGTGCGAACTTGCTTGCAAGTGATGAAGATGTAGCTGCTGTGGCTACTGTATTGTACGAAACTTATAAAACAGTTCTTAATGATAAAAAGAATATTCTTCTTTTCGTAGGACATGGTAATCCAGATGTGAATTATGCACATGCCAATGAGCAATACACAAATCTGGAAACTGCAATATTGGATAAAACTACCAATAAGAATGCATTTGTGGGTACTGTAGATTATGGTTCAATGCTTTTCTTCCCGGAAGTAGAGAAAGGACAGACTGCACCGACTGACGATCAGGTTGCGGATACTTATATTTATAAGAAACTTCGCAATTATTGTGCTGCAAACAATCTTCGTCCTGAAGAAATAACGATTCACTTGACTTCTGTAATGTCTATTGCTGGGGATCATGCTCACAATGACTTGTGGGGACTTGAAGACGATGACGCAAAAGTAGGTGATGCAACTCCTTATTCTGATTATAGCTGGAGACTGAAATTGACAAAAATGGGCTTCAAGATAAATGAATCTGAAAGTCATCATGGTGGTGTGGATAAATGTACTATTAAAGGTTTAGGAGACTATGCTGCTATCCGTACTATTTGGTTAAACCACATGAAGGAGAAATATAACAATGCTGACGAATGGGAAACTGGTGAAGATTACCAATAATAATCAAGGATTGATTTAATTTATAGTGACACTGCTTTGTATGGTTGATATATAAAGCAGTGTCTTTTTTGTGTTTTAGTTTTCTGGATGATAATGTTTCGTTATTTTTGTAACAGAGAATCGACATAGCAAAGGTATGTATGGAAAAAAATAAGATAATAGTAGCAGGTATCGGTCCCGGTAGTCCGGAAGATATTACTCCTGCCGTCGTTAATGCATTGAAAGAATCAGATGTGGTGATTGGGTATAAATACTATTTCCAGTTTATCACTCAATGGCTGAGAGAAGGGACGGAATGCGTCGATACAGGAATGAAACGGGAAAAAACCCGGGCAGAACTAGCTTTTGAATATGCAGAACAGGGGAAGACTGTTTGTGTAATCAGTTCCGGTGATGCAGGTATTTATGGAATGGCTCCGTTGATTTATGAGATGAAACGGGAACGGGGGAGTGAAGTAGAGATAGTAACATTGCCTGGCATCAGTGCTTTCCAGAAAGCAGCTTCTTTATTGGGTGCGCCTATCGGTCACGACTTTTGCATTATTTCCCTATCCGACTTGATGACTTCTTGGGAAATCATCGAAAAGAGAATTACCGCTGCTGCCGTTGCCGATTTTGTGACAGCTATTTATAATCCTAAAAGTGAAGGCAGATATTGGCAGCTTCATCGTCTGAAAGAAATTTTTCAGGAATCCCGTTCGCCGGAAACTCCCGTAGGATATGTCCGTCAGGCCGGAAGAGAAGAAGAAACTGTTGTTGTGACTACCTTGCAGGATTTTGATCCGGAAGAGGTGGATATGTTTACGGTCGTATTGATTGGCAATTCACAGACTTATCAGTTCGGAGACCGGATGGTGACTCCCCGTGGATATTATCGTGAGCAGGACAATGGGGAAGTGGGCAAGGGACAGGAAATTATGATGAACTCTTTCCGGAAAATAGAAGCCGAAATGAACGAGAAGGACATTGATCCTGACCGTAAATGGGCGTTATTTCATGCAATCCATACCACAGCGGACTTTGAGATGGAAAAGCTGATCTATACAGATAAAGAAGTAGTGAAAAACCTGTATGAACGGATTGCCTCCGGACAGTTGAATACGATTGTAACAGATGTCACGATGGTGGCAGCAGGCATACGGAAAGGTGCTTTACAGCGTTTGGGCGTAGAAGTGAAATGCTATCTTTCTGATGAACGGGTGGCGGAACTGTCGAAAAAGCGGGGAACTACACGTTCGCAGGAAGCAATCCGGATTGCTGTGGAGGAACATCCTGATGCTCTTTTTGTGTTTGGCAATGCACCTACGGCCTTAATAGAACTGTGCGGTCTGATTAGAAAGGGAAAAGCGTGTCCGTCCGGTGTCATTGCGGCTCCCGTAGGATTCGTGCACGTGAAGGAGTCGAAGTACATGATAAAGACATTCATGGAAGTGCCGAAGATTATTGTGCAGGGTAGACGGGGAGGAAGTAATCTGGCCGCTACATTGGTAAATGCTATTTTGTGTTTTGATGATGCACAAGCTCTTCGTCCGGGCAGGGATGTATAGCCGAGTCGGAATGAATAGCCGGGCAGAGATGTATAGAAAGAGGTAGATATTTTATAGTATATAAAATGCAGAAATTTCATATCATAGGAATAACAGACAGTCGGGAGCTTTCTTTTAGTAAGGAGGTGCAAACGTTGATTACCCGCTCTCACGTCTTTTCGGGTGGAAAAAGACATCATGAGATCGTGTCCGGTATGTTGCCGGAATCATCGGTTTGGATTGATATAACAGTACCTCTCGATATTGTATTTGAGCGTTATGCCGATTATCAGGAAATAGTGGTTTTTGCTTCCGGCGATCCTTTGTTTTTTGGCTTTGCCAATACAGTGATGCGTAAGTTGCCGGAGGCTGTTGTCGAAATTTATCCCGCTTTCAATTCCTTGCAGCTTTTGGCACACAAAGCTTTATTGCCTTACCATGACATGAGGACTATTTCGTTGACTGGCAGACCGTGGAAAGCGTTGGATGAGGCTCTTATCTTCGGCGAATCATTGATAGGTTCACTCACTGACAGGGAAAAAACTCCTACCGCCATAGCTCTTCGGATGCAAGAATACGGATATGATAATTACCGGATGATTGTTGGCGAACAATTGGGTAATGAAGATGAAACGGTTGCGGAATATAGTATTGCGGAAGCGGCAGCAGGACATTTCAGAATGCCGAACTGCGTCATTCTAAAGCGGACCTCTGTTCGTGAACGTCCGTTCGGAATCCCGGAAGAACGGTTTGAATTGTTGGACGGGCGGGTGAACATGATAACCAAAATGCCTATCCGTTTATTGTCATTGAGCTTGTTGGATTTGAGACGTAAATCGGTGATGTGGGATGTTGGTTTCTGCACCGGTTCTGTTTCTGTTGAGGCGAAGTTGCAGTTTCCTTCTCTTGATGTGATTGCTTTTGAGAAAAGAGAGGAGGGAAAACGACTGATGGAAGTGAATAGCCGTCGGTTTGGCTGTCCGGGTATTACAACAGTGATTGGAGATTTTCTGAATATGCCGTTAGAGGAATATGCGATACCTGATGCTGTTTTTATAGGCGGTCATGGTGGTAAGTTGGGAGAAATGATAAAGAAGATAGCTCCTTTATTGCCTGTTGGTGCAACACTCGTGTTTAATTCTGTATCAGAAGATAGCCGGAGCCAATTTGAGAAAGCGATAAGTGAGAATAACTTGCAACTTGAGCAGGTGATTCGATTAACAGTAGATGAGCATAATCCGATTGATACACTGAAAGCTGTAAAACGATGAAGCAGACCTGCCATTTTTTGATTGGAGCCGCTTCTTCGGGTGGTGGAAAGACGACCTTTACAACGGGGTTGCTAAGACTGTTTCGCAATAGGGGATTGAAAGTACAACCTTATAAATGTGGTCCCGATTACATTGATACGAAATATCATGAGATGGCGGCGGGAAATGCGTCTGTCAATCTCGACCTTTGGCTCTCTTCACAGATGCACGTAAAAGAGACGTATGCAAAATATGCAGACGGAATGGATGCCTGTGTGACCGAAGGAGTGATGGGACTTTTTGATGGTTTTGACGGAATGGAGGGCAGCAGTGCTGCTATTGCTGCATTATTGGATATTCCCGTTGTGCTTGTAGTCAATGCCAAATCTACCTCTTATACAGTAGCTCCCATCATCTACGGTTTTAAGCATTTTAATCCTTCGGTACGACTTGCCGGTGTAGTGTTCAATCAGGTAGCTTCCGAACGACATTTCTCTTTTTTGCAGAAAGCCTGTGAAGATGTAGGTGTGGAGTGTTTTGGCTTTCTGCCACGATTAAAGGAACTGGAAGTACCTTCCCGCCATTTAGGACTGACATTGGATACTTCCTATCAGTTTGACAAATTTGCTTCTGTGGTGGCGCAAGCCATTGAAGATCATGTTGCGGTTGACCGTATTCTGGAGGTTTGCTGTGTTCCGGCAAATGGGCTGAATACAACCGAACTGAAGACAATCGGCCTGAATACAACTGAGCAGGGAACAAATGAACAGACACCAACCGTTCCACCGGAATCTTCAAAAAATAGTTCTTCAAAAAGTATATCTTCGCAAGGGATACATAAAATAGCAGTAGCACAAGATGCAGCATTCAATTTTATTTATCAGGAGAACTTAGCACGTTTGAAGGAACTGGGAACAGTCACTTTTTTTAGTCCGATAAGCGATGAATGTTTGCCGGATTGTGACTTGGTTTATCTGCCGGGTGGTTATCCCGAGTTTTTCCTGACAGAACTGGAACGTAATCTGACTATGAAGCAACAATTGAAAGCGCATGTAGAAAGTGGAGGTCGTTTACTTGCCGAATGTGGCGGGATGATGTATCTTTGTGAAAGTATCCGGGGCATGGATGGCAAGGTATATGATATGGTCGGAGTATTGCATCAGAGAGCTACTATGGAGAATATGAAGCTTCGGCTCGGTTATCGTACCCTACGGGTAGGAGAGCAAGTATGGAAGGGACATGAATTTCATTATTCTTCCGTCGAAGAAGAAACCTCGGAACAAGAGCATTCTTTCCTGCAAGAAAGTAGACAACTTTCTTCTATAGCGAAGGTGACAGACGCAAAAGGAAATCTCGTTTCTACTCCGCTTTATCGGTATAAGAACTTGATTGCAGGCTATACCCATCTGTATTGGGGAGAAATGGAACTAATGAAACTTTGGAATGTATGAGAAAGATATATACCCGCACAGGAGACAATGGAACTACCGGAATATTCGGTGGCGAACGTCTGGAAAAAGATGATATAAGAATAGAAGCTAACGGCACGATTGACGAGCTCAATACTGTAATAGGTATTGTCCGTTCACTTCTTCCCGAAGAGGAGGAATGGCAGAGTTGGCTGTATGAGATACAAATGGAACTGATGGCGTGTATGAGTCATGTGGCTACCCCATCCACCAAAAGACATGAAAACCCGAATACTTTGCGTACTGATTTGGTAACCATCTTTGAACAGAGAATGGATGCTATGAATGCTGCTATGGAAGATAACGGCTATTTTATACTGCCCGGCGGAACTCAAATCTCTGCGCAACTGCATCAGGCACGTGTCATAGCAAGGCGTGCCGAACGGCGACTTTGCACGCTGCATAGGCAAGACCCGGTTCCACAATCATTGCTTACATTCATAAACCGTTTGTCCGATTTGTTTTTTGTGATGGCACGTTACGAAATGTATCGTCAGCATTGGCCGGAAGAGAAATGGAAAGCCTTTGGTTACAAACGGAAAGGTTCAAAACCAGCATCAAAGTAAATAGAAAGATGGAAAATAAAAAACTCAATTCCTTTATGCTTGCCGGAACAGGAAGCGATGTAGGGAAAAGTATTCTGGCTGCGGCGTTTTGTCGCATATTGAAACAGGATGGATATCATCCTGCACCGTTCAAAGCCCAGAATATGGCTTTAAATTCGTATGCTACTCCCGAGGGATTGGAGATAGGTAGGGCGCAAGCCGTTCAGGCGGAAGCCGCCGGAGTTCCCTGTCATACGGATATGAATCCGTTGTTGTTGAAGCCAAGTTCCGAACATACTTCACAAGTTGTGTTACTGGGTAAACCTATTGGTGACCGGAATGCGTATGAGTATTTTCGCAAGGAAGGCAGGGAAGAATTGCGTAAAGTTGTCAATGAATCATATGACCGTTTGGCAGCCAGATATAATCCGGTAGTCATGGAAGGTGCCGGCAGTATTTCGGAAATTAATCTGCGGGAGGTCGATCTCGTCAATATGCCTATGGCAAAACACGCCGGAGCTGATGTCTTTTTAGTGGCGGATATTGATCGTGGTGGCGTTTTTGCCAGCGTTTATGGCTCTATTCTGTTACAGACTCCGGAAGAACGTTCACTGATTAAGGGAATCATTATCAATAAATTCAGAGGAGATCTCCGTTTGTTTGAATCGGGAATCAAGATGCTTGAAGACCTCTGTAAAGTTCCTGTGCTTGGGGTAGTACCTTATTATAAGGGAATCTATATTGAAGAAGAAGATTCTGTGATGCTCGAATCCAAAAATCGGGAGGCTATGGCAGGAAAAATAAATGTCGCTGTCATTTTACTGCGACATCTATCCAACTTTACCGATTTTAATGTGCTGGAACGGGATGAACGGATACATTTGTATTATACCAATAATGTGAATGAAATAGCCAAAGCAGACATTGTATTGTTGCCCGGAAGCAAGAATACCTTGGATGATCTTTATGAATTGCGTTGCAACGGAGTGGTGCAAGCTATTTTGAAAGCACACCGGGAAGGAGCAACGGTAATGGGAATTTGTGGCGGTTATCAGATGATGGGGTTGGAAGTTCGTGATCCTGACGGAGTGGAGGGAAGTTTTAAATTGCTTCCCGGACTGGGATTGCTCCCTGTTATCACTACGATGCAAGGTGACAAAGTGACCCGCCAAGTGAATTTTACTTTTGATGGGGCAGATACAGTCTGCAAGGGATATGAGATACATATGGGGAGAACGGTACCTGCCGAAGGATTTTCACCCGCTCCTTTGAACCAATTGGAAGACGGGAGGGAAGACGGCTACCGGAATGGACGGAAATGTATGGGAACCTATATACATGGCATA
>OGMD01000937.1_pt1 | contig 11320 bp, 7 predicted proteins | sample 1573041 | NCBI WGS metagenome assembly OGMD01 (sample SAMEA2582007, study PRJEB24529) | metagenome | biome: Human gut stool | place: China | collected 2011 | reverse complement strand
TTGCAGAAACGGGCAAGATTGCCGTATTTGACATAGACGCCCGGGATGTAGTTCTCGCCCTGCGTCTCAGACTCGGTGCCGTCCTCTTTCAGATAGTGGATGGCCTCGATGGGGACGCGCAGGCCGGTGGTCTCGCCCACGATGATCTGGGCGCTGGCCCGGTTGAGCCGCAGCACATCGCCGTTGATGATCTCACAGGTGATGACGAAGCGGGCCAGACCGGTCGCTTCGTCGATGGTCACCTCGGAGACGGAGGCTTTGAGGGGCGTTTCCATCTGGCCGGGGAACTTTATCTTCACCGAGCGGGTCAGGGGCTTGCCGTTGTCGCCCAGCAGCTTCTCCCCTTCCTTGGCCGAACAGAGGCCGACATACCGCCACGCAAAGCCCGAGACGATCTTGCCCGCGCAGCCGTCCAGTGCAAGCTCGGGGCCAGAATTCAGATATGCCTGCAGGTCGGTGGTGTTCAGCGCGAGGATGTCGTCTGCCCCGGCGTTGAGCCGCCCGGTGGCAGAGCTGCGGATGAAGTAACCCGTCTGAGGGGCGGTGATCTGGGTCGGTTCTCCCAGCTGGGCCTGCACCTGCGCCGACTGCTCAGTGAGGGAGGCGATCTGGGCCGAGAAGTCCGAGACTTCACCCGTGATGACCCAGAGCTTGTTCTGAGCGAGGATGTAGTTTTCTTCGCCCTGGGCTGTCTCGTCGTAGGCAGAGCTGTCCAGCGCATCCATCATATCATAAAGCGCGGACGCCCGCTCTTTTTTCAGGGAATCCAGCTGGGTGGCGGTGGTATTCTGAGAGCGCTGCAGAAGCTCGATCTGGTCGTTCAGACTCGTGAGCTGCTGGCGGAGGCCCGCCTGTTCCGGGCTGCTGTAGATCTCCGCTACTGCAGCCCCCGCCGAGACGCGCTCGCCGTCGGCCGCGAGATAGCCCAGCGTTCCGCCGCCGGGAACATAGACCTCATCGAAGAGGAGAACTCCGTCGGCGTCCACCGTATCCGCCACGGTGGCAAGAAGTGCCGTCTCATAGGTGTTGGGCGGGAAGAGCACCTGCAGGGCCTGATAGCCCACATAGATGCCCGCCAGCACCACGACGGCGATGACGAAGCCTGCCAGCTTGCCCAAAGCGCTGGACGCGCCGGGATCAGAGCGTGGTCTATCCATCATAAAAGGTCACCCTTTCGCTAAAAATTCTTGGGTCAGCTGCACGGCCCGGGCTGTAACGTCCGGCGCAGAGGCGTCCAGCCAGACCACGCCGTCCATGTGGCGGAACCAGGTCAGCTGCCGCTTGGCGTAGTTGCGGGAGGCCTGCTTGAGCTTTTCGGTGCAGGCATCCAGCGGGGCCGTCCCCTCAAAATAGGAGAAGAACTCCTTGTAGCCGATGGCCTGCGCTGCCGTGCGGTAGGTCTGGCGGTGGTCATAGACCAGCTTTGCCTCATCGAGGAGGCCGGCGTCCAGCATCTTGTCCACCCGCAGGTCGATGCGGCGGTAGAGCTGGGCGCGGTCAGGAAAGTCCAGCCCCAGCACCAACGAACGATAGGGCCGCTCCGGCGGGAGTGACTGGGCTTTCTGCTCGCTCAGACGCTTGCCGGTGGCGCGGAAATGTTCCAGTGCCCGCAGGACTCGCACCTGATTGTTCGGATGGATGGCGGCGGCGGCTTCCGGGTCGGCAGTCTGCAGCTCTTTGTACATGGCCTCCGGACCTTTTTCGGCCAGCTCAGCGGCCAGCTGTTCCCGCAGGCCGTCCGGCGTCTTCTCGGCGGCGAAGCGGACACCGTACAAAAAGCTCTGGACATAGAGGCCCGTGCCGCCCACGAGGATAGGCAGACGGCCCCGGGCGGAAATGTCCGCCTCGAGCGTTCCGGCCAACGTCACGAAATCCGCCACGCTGAAGAGCTCATCCGGCTCCAGAATATCCACCGCATGGTGCGGGATACCGTGGGTCTCATCAGGCGCGACCTTCGCCGTACCGACGTCTAATCCTTTATAGATCTGCATCGAGTCGGCGCTGATGACTTCGCCCTCGAAAGCTTCGGCCAGCGCCACGCCGAGAGCGGTCTTGCCGGTGGCAGTGGGGCCGACGACGGCCAGCACCGGATGCTTCTGATTTTTATCACACGATTCGGCCAAACTGCTTTTCCAGCTCCTTTCGGGTGAGTTTGAGAACGCAGGGGCGCCCATGGGGGCAGAAGGGCGGCACTTCGCCGGAGAGAATTTTTTCGGCCAGCGCCATCAGCTCCTGCGGCGAGGTGTGGTCGCCCGCCTTGATGGCGGCGCGGCAGGAGATGGAATGGAGCACCCACTCTGTCCGCTCGTTCAACGCGTCGCGGCTGCCGTGGGCCAGCTTTGCCGCCAGCTCGACCAACAAATCTTCGGCACTGCTCTGCTCCACATCAGCGGGGACCGAGCGCAGGCAGACCGAGCTGCCGCCAAAATCGCTCACCTCGAGGCCGGCGCTTTCCAGCAGGTCGAGGTTGGCCAGCAGAGCGGTCTTTTCTTCGGCGGAGAGCTCCACCACCAGCGGCTCCAGGAGGAGCTGACTGGGGACATCGCCGTAGTGGGCGGCCAGCTTCTCAAAGAGCTGGCGCTCATGGGCGGCGTGCTTGTCAATGATGCAGATCTCGTCGCCCCGCTCCGCTAGGATATAGGTGCGGAAGATCTCGCCCACATACCGCAGAGGCTCCGGGCCATCCTGAACGTCAAAGCCCAGCTGCTCCGGGGCTGCGCTCTGCTGAGGTTCATCCGAAGCCTCCGGCAGCGGCGGACGCTCCGGTTCTTCCGGGACAGGCTCCCACGCGGCCATGTGATCGCGGGTGACATCCGGCAGGTCGATGTCTGCCTCGATGTCCAGCTGTGACTCACTGGATACAGCTCGGAAGGGCGGCGGCTCAGGACTGTGAAGAGCAGCGTTCATCGGAAGAGGCTCGAAGGCCGCAACCGTTGTCCATGTGTGTTCCAATGCCGGTGCAGCCTTTTCCGGGGCTTTTACGGGCAGCGGGAGGATGTCCCGCTCCGGGGCAGAGGGCTGTGTCGTGCGGGGTGTCACAGACGCTGCCGGTGCCGCTGGGCGGAGAGGTTTTTCCTCCGGGTGCGGCAGGCTTCCCGGCTCTGCCTGACCCGAAATCACCGCTGAAAGTCCTGTAAAGTTATTGTTCTTTACAGTATTTTCTTCTTTATTTTCGCTGTTTTCACGTTTGTTGGATACATTATTTTCTTTCTCACTGTCAAAGACGAACTGTCTTTCCCCTGTACCAGGCTGGCTCAGCGCCAGCTTGACAGCATGGTAGACGAGGTCGAAGATGTCGTTTTCCCGGGCAAAGCGGACTTCTGTTTTTGCCGGATGGACGTTGACATCCACAAGGTCGGCAGGCATCTCAAGAAGCAAGATCCCTCCAGGAAACTTGCCCTGCATCGTGGTACCCTTGAACGCCATCTCCATGCCCGCCATCATGGTGCGGTTGCGGACATAGCGGCCATTGATATAGAAATACTGCATACTGCGGCTGGCGCGGCAGCTGCGGGGCTGGGTGATGAGCCCCCAGACCCGGTAAACACCCTCACGGTTATCAACCTCCACGAGGTCACGGCTGAACTCCCGGCCCAGCACGGCATAAGCCGCGCTGCGGAGCTGGCCGTCACCGGGGGTGACATACTGCAGTTTGCCTTCGCGGATGAACTTGAAGCTCACCTCGGGGTGGCTCAGGGCCACATGGCCCACGATGTCGGCCACGAAAGTGCCCTCGCTGGAATCCTTTTTGAGGAATTTCATCCGGGCAGGAGTATTGAAAAAGAGGTCACAGACCCGGATGGTGGTGCCGACGCCTCGCGCACCCGGCTCGATGGGCTGCTCTTCCCCGCCCTCGATACGGTAGAGGGAAGCGCACTCGTCGGCCTCGGTACGGGTAAGCACTTCGACGCGGGCCACGCTGGCGATAGAGGCCAACGCTTCGCCGCGGAAGCCCAGCGTGTGGATGCTGGTGAGGTCGTCTTCCGTCCGAATCTTACTGGTGGCATGGCGGATGAAAGCCGTGGGGATGTATTTTGCCTCGATGCCGGTGCCGTTGTCGCTGATTTCAATCAGACGAACGCCGCCCGACTCGATCGAGACGGTGATTTGAGACGCACCGGCGTCGATGGAGTTTTCCAGAAGCTCCTTGACGACCGATGCGGGCCGCTCAACTACCTCACCGGCGGCGATAAGTTCTGCCGTGTGCTTGTCGAGAACGTGTATCTCTGCCATTCGTTTCCCTCCGTTTCAAATAAAATCAGCCATTCAGGCTGCCGCTCAGGGTCTTTTTCAGCTCATACAGGAAGTTCAGTGCCTCGATGGGGGTCAGGGTCTCAACGTCCAGTGCCTCGAGCTTTTCCATCATCTCGCTGGGGACGGCAGGCGAAGAATACTCCTGCAGGGCGTCGAAATCCATCTGCTCCACCTTGTTCTTCGGGGCAGACGCTTCCAGAGTGCGCAGCACCTCGTGGGCGCGGCGCGTCACGGTGCCGGGCAGACCGGCCAGCTTCGCCACCTCGATGCCGTAGCTGTCGTCGGCGGGGCCGCGAATGATGCGGCGGAGGAAAGTGATGTCCTCTCCCCTCTTTTTGACCGCGATGTTGTAGTTTTTGACGCCCTCGATGGCCCCTTCCAGGTCAGTCAGCTCGTGGTAATGGGTGGCGAAGAGGGTCTTGCAGCCGAGGCCCTTGGCCGGGTCGGAGATATGCTCCACGACGGCCCGGGCGATGCTCATGCCGTCGAAAGTAGAGGTGCCGCGGCCAATTTCGTCCAGCACAACGAGGCTCTTGGGGGTGGCGTTCTTGAGAATTTCGGCCACCTCGGTCATCTCGACCATGAAGGTGGACTGGCCGGCGGCAAGGTCGTCCGAGGCGCCAATGCGGGTAAAGATGGCATCCACGACGCCCACATGACAGCTGGACGCTGGGACGAAGGAGCCGATCTGTGCCATCAGAGCGATAAGGGCGTTCTGGCGCATATACGTCGATTTGCCTGCCATATTCGGGCCAGTGATGATGAGACAGCGGTCAGTGGTGCAGTTGAGCCTGGTATCGTTGGGGACGAAGAGGCTGCCTTTCAGCATCTGCTCGACCACCGGGTGGCGGCCCTCGGTGATGGTAAGCTCGTCGCTGTCATCCACCACAGGGCGGCAGTAGTTGTTTTCAGCGGCCACCTGCGCCAGCGCCGCCAGCACGTCCAGCTCGGCCACAGCATTTGCCGTCCGCTGGATGCGGTCGAGCTGACCGCCGATAGTTTCCAGCAGTTCCGAGAAGAGCCGGTGCTCCAGCGCAATGAGACGCTCATGCGCACCTAAAATCTTGCTTTCCAGCTCTTTCAGCTCCTGGGTGATATAGCGCTCACCGGAGGTGAGGGTCTGCTTGCGGATGTAGGTCTCAGGGACCATGGATTTATAGGAGTTGCTGACTTCGATGTAGTAGCCGAAGACGTGATTGTAGCCGATTTTCAGCTTGGGGATGCCGGTCTCCTGCCGCAGGCGCGTTTCCAGCTGAGCGAGGACGCCCTTGGTGTTGTCCCGGATGGAGCGCAGCTCGTCTACCTCGGGATGGTAGCCTTTGGCGATGACGCCGCCGTCCTTGAGGGTGGAGGGCGCTTCCGGGTCGATGGCGGCAAGGATGGCCGTCTTCACATCGTCCAGCAGGTCGATTTGTCCCGCAAGCGCAGTCAACTCCGGGCAGCTGCAGGCGCTCACAGGTCTGGGCCATCGTATAGATCTCCTTGGGGGTGGCGGAGCCGTAGACCGCGCGAGTCATCAGGCGCTCGAGGTCGGCGATGTAGTGGAGCTGTTCAATCAAATCGCCCCGCTGCATGGTCTGGTTCACAAGGCTTTCCACCGCGTTGAGGCGGCGGTTGATGGCGGCGCTGGAAATGAGCGGCTGCTCGATCCAGCTGCGGAGCATCCGCTTGCCCATGGCGGTGCTGGTCTTGTCCAGCACCCAGAGCAGCGTTCCCCGCTTTTCGCGGCCCCGCAGCGTCTCGGTGAGCTCGAGGTTGGCCCGGGTGACCTGCGACAGCCGCATGAACTGGGCTTCATTATACGTGATGACCGTTTTCAGGCGCTCGACGCCTTTAATTTGCGTATCATGGAGATATTCCAGCAGCGCGGCCATTGCAAAGCGGACAAGGCCGTCTTCTGTGATACCGGTCTTTGCGGCCCAGTCGCGGCCAAACTGGTTCTCGAGGGAAATGGCCACGAGGCCCGGGGCGTACCGCTCCTCTTCCACCAGCTCGACGGCGCAGTTCATATTCTTTTTGATGTAGGCAGTGATCTCCCGGCAGTCCAGCAGGCCCGGATTCATCAGCACCTCGCTGGGGTTGTAGCGGCAGAGTTCCGCAATGACCGCCGGGGCGATCTTCTCCCGCTTGAGCTCTGTGATATGGGCCGTGCCGGTGGAAACGTCCGCGAAGCAGAGGCCTGCTGCGCCGCCTTTCAGGAAAATACTCGCAATGTAGTTGTTTTTGTCATCCTGAAGCATACTGCTCTCAATGACGGTGCCGGGCGTGACCACGCGGATGATGTCGCGCTTGACGAGGCCCTTGGCCTTTGCCGGGTCTTCCACCTGCTCACAGATGGCGACCTTATAGCCCTTCGAGATGAGGCGGGCCACATAGCCCTCGTAGCTGTGGAACGGTACACCGCACATGGGTGCGCGCTCTTCAAGGCCGCACTGCTTGCCCGTGAGGGTCAGATCCAACTCCCGCGAAGCTGTGAGCGCATCGTCGAAGAACATCTCGTAGAAGTCACCGATGCGGTAGAATAGAATCTCATCCTTATGTTGTTTTTTGATCTCCAGATATTGCTGCATCATGGGCGAAAGCTCTGCCATGACTGTTCACCTTCCTCCCCTAGTTGTCGGTTTGCCATCCAAAACCGCCTGTTGCAAGCAAAACGCGGCCCTGCATTGCACAGCCGCGTTTTGTGTTTCATGGTTTAAGCCTTAGTGGCAGCCGCCGCAGGTGGAGCAGCTACCGGTGCAGGAAGCGGAAGGCTCCTGCACGGTCATGGGGTCGCCGCCGTTCATTGCAGTGTTGATGATGGCGTCGATATAGTTCACGAGGGCCTCACAGTCGCGCTTTGCCTCGTTGTAAGCCACCATGCCGTCGTCGGCCATAATCTTGCCGTAGAGGTCGTTCACCTTCTCGTTCAGCTCGGCGATGCGCTCATCGCTGCGCTCGGGCTTGCCGATCTCATTGTTCAGGTCCATACGGGCCAGATTGAACTCACCGATGAGGTTCTGCAGCTCCTCGTCCTTGTCGTTCATCTTGCGGGCCTGGTCCATAGCCAGATAGCGGGAGTCGGTCTGAAGTGCCATGGCGGCACGCTTGAAAAGGTCGATGCAATCCATTGTAATAGTCTCCTTTTATCGTTCCTGTGTTATATATTAGGATGGTGTATCCAGAATATCATTATTCAACCAATTCGCCCAGCAGGACGGTGGCACGGACGCCCGTGAGGCGCACCATCGCATAGCTTCCCATGAGGGCGGGGTCAGCCTTGAACTCGACGGTAAGGTTGTTGTCGAGACGGCCCGAGAGGGTGCCTTCATTGCGGCCATAGCCCTCCACGAGGACGCGGACGGTCTGGCCCACCTGAGCCTTCACGAGGGCCATTGCGATGTCGTCCTGAACTTTGAGCAGGCGGGTCATACGGTCGGTCTTCTCCTTGCGAGGGGTGGGGTCGGGCATATCTGCCGCCTTGGTGCCGGTGCGCTTGGAGTAGATGAAGGTGAACAGCTGCATATAGCCCACCTTCTGCACCAGCTCAAGGGTTTTCTGGAAGTCCTCTTCGGTCTCACCGGGGAAGCCCACGATGATGTCGCTGGAGAAGGTAATGCCGGGGACCTTCTTCCGGGCATACTCGATGAGTTCGAGGTAGTGCTCCACGGTATAGTGACGGTTCATCTGGACAAGCAGACGGTCAGATCCGCACTGCACCGGCAGATGCAGATGCTTGCAGATCTTCGGCTGGGCCGCGATGGTGTCGATGAGCTTGAAGCTGGCGTCCTTCGGGTGGCTGGTCATGAAACGGATGTGGTAGTCGCCCGGGACGGTGCAGAGCAGGTTGAGCAGGTCGGAGAAATCCACCTGCTCCTCGAGGCCCTTGCCGTAGCTGTTGACATTCTGGCCCAGAAGGGTGATCTCCTTATATCCTGCCTCCACGAGACTCTTGAACTCGGCGAGGATGTCGCCGGGCTTGCGGCTCTTTTCGCGGCCGCGGACATAAGGCACGATGCAGTAGGTGCAGAAGTTGTCACAGCCATACATGATGGGCAGCCAGGCACGGAACTCGCTCTCACGGCGGATGGGGATATTCTCCACGATGACGGGGCGCTGAGCCGGCTCCATGAGCACCCGCTTGTGCTTCTGCAATTTCTGAGCGATGAGCTGGGGCAGCGTGTCGATGCCGTCCACACCGAAAACGAGGTCCACGTAGGGGTAGCTCTGGCGCAGCTTTTCCACAACGTGCTTCTGGTTGGCCATGCAGCCGCAGAGGCCGATGATGAGGCCGTGCTTCTTCTCTTTCAGGCCCTTGAGAGCGCCCACGTTACCGAAAACACGCTGCTCGGCGTGCTCACGGACGGCGCAGGTGTTGAAAAGGATGAGGTCGGCGTCCTCAGGTTTGTCACACAGGCCGTAGCCGATGTCCATCAGCACACCCTTGATGCGCTCGCCGTCGTTGACATTCTGCTGGCAGCCGTAGCTGTGGACGAAGGCCAGCGGCGGGGTGTCATAGGCCAGCTTGACCAGCTCTGCCGCCGCGTTGTTATGTTCAAATGCTATGTACTCCAATGAAACCATCCTTCTCTGCCGCTGGGGACACACCTCCGGCAGCAGACATACTGATACTATAAAGAAAGCTCTTTATAGTATACCCTTTTTGGCCTTGGAGGGCAAGAGTTTATTTTTACTGAGCCTGCTTTCCGGCGCACGCCTCGCACAGGCCGAACAGCACCACGGCGCAGTCCTGCACGACGCCCTTCTGGTTGCGCACCAGCTTCATCACCTGCTTTTCGTCCACGTCAGCGTCCACGACGCCACCGCAGCAGTTGCAGTAGAGGTGGCTGTGCCAGCCCAGAGTGTGGTCGAAGCGGTCAGCCTTGCCCGGGATGGAGACGCGGCGGACGCGGCCTGCATCTACGAGACTGTTGAGGTTGCGGTAGACGGTGCCAAGGCTCAGGCCAGGACATTCCTTGGCTGCGAGGTCAAAAATCTCCTCGGCGGTAGGATGGTCGCAGAGCTGCTCCACCTTCTGCAGCACCAGCTCGCGCTGTTTGGAATAACGCATGGTCTTTCTCCTTTTTATGATGGGGTGTGTATCGGGATAAAGGCCGGGTTCAGAGCTTGTCTTCCCCCTTGATTTTCGCCCAGTAGGCCCGGGCGGCCTGTTCGGTGCGGTTGTCGCCGAACGTATAGTATTTCACGTCCTTGAGCAGGTCGGGCAGATATTGCTGGTCCACCCAGTGGTTCTCATAGTCGTGGGCGTACTTGTAGTTCTGGCCCTTGACGGCGGCATCCTCGCCGTCAAAGTGCTTGTTCTGCAGCTGGCGCGGGATGGGGCCGGTGCGCCCCGCCTGCACATCGGCGATGGCCGCATTGATGGCGTCGTGGGCGCTGTTGGATTTCGGGCTGGTTGCCACGAGAATGACGGCATCGGCCAGCGGGAGCCGGGCTTCCGGCAGACCCACCATGTTGGCTGCGTCCACTGCCGCCTTGACGATGGGGATGATCTGCGGGTATGCAAGGCCCACGTCCTCACAGGCGCAGACCATCAACCGGCGGCAGGCCGAGGGCAGGTCGCCCGCTTCCAGCAGACGGGCCAGATAGTGGAGGGCCGCGTCGGGGTCGGAACCACGCATGGACTTCTGGTAGGCCGACACGATGTCGTAGTGATCATCACCCTCCCGGTCGTACCGCATGGCCGTGCGGCGGGTGACCTGCCGGATCATATCCAGCGTGATGTGCCGGGCACCCTCTTCCACCGGGGCCGCCGTGACCGCAAAATCCAGGCAGCCCAGTGCCTTGCGCAAATCGCCGCCCGCACTCTCGGCAAGATAGGCACAGGCGTCCTCGTCCATGCGCACCGGGGTGTTCCCCCCCTCCGACAGCTTTTTGAGGGCATTGTGCAGGCCCTGCTCCACGTCGGCGGCGGACAGGGATTTGAACTCGAACACCGTGCACCGGGACAGCAATGCATTATAGATGTAGAAATACGGGTTCTCGGTGGTGGATGCAATGAGGGTGACCGAGCCGTCCTCGATGCACTCCAGCAGGCTCTGCTGCTGCTTTTTGTTCAGGTACTGGATCTCGTCCAGATACAGCAGGATGCCGCCCGCCCCCGCCAGCGTGCCGATGTCCTTGAGCACCGCCTTGATGTCGCCGGTGCCGCAGGAAGTGCCGTTGAGCTTGTGCAGAGTCATGCCGCTGTTCTCTGCGATGATGCGGGCCACTGTGGTCTTGCCGGTACCGGACGGGCCGTAGAAGATCATGTTGGGGATGCGGCCGCTCTCAATGGTACGGCGAAACACCCTGCCCGGGGCCAGCAGATGCTGCTGCCCGCACACATCTGCCAGCGTTTTGGGCCGCAGGCGCTGCGCCAGTGGTTCGTTCATTGTGTCTCCCTCCCATGCCGGGGCATACCCCAGTGTTTTTCTATAGTATAGCGCATTTCTGCGCGGAGGACAAGAGATTTTCTGAAAATGATTCTCAGATAATTCCGGGCAGGCATTTACAAATCGGTCGAAACATGCTATGATAAGGAAAACATTTTTTGCCGAAAGGAGGCGACGGTATGCCCGCCCGTAAAAAGGAGCCGGAAGATCTCACTGCCAAAAAGGAACTGGCGCTGGAGGTGATCGACCGGCTCAAAAAAGAATATCCGGATGCCGGCTGCACACTGGACTACGATCACGCATGGCAGCTGCTGGTCAGCGTGCGGCTGGCGGCCCAGTGCACGGACGCCCGGGTGAATATCGTAGTGGAGGACCTGTTTGCCCGCTACCCCAGCGTGGCCGCACTGGCCGCTGCCGAGCCGGAGGACATCGAGGCCATCGTCAAGCCCTGCGGACTGGGGCACTCCAAGGCGCGGGATATCTCGGCCTGCATGCGCATGCTGCGGGACAAGTACAACTGCCAGGTGCCTACTACCTTTGAGGAGCTGCTGGCGCTGCCCGGCGTGGGCCGCAAGAGCGCCAACCTGATCATGGGCGACGTGTTCGGCAAACCGGCCATTGTCACCGACACCCACTGCATCCGTCTGTGCAACAAGATCGGCCTTGTGGACGGCATCAAGGAACCGCAGAAG
>OGMD01000934.1_pt1 | contig 11357 bp, 13 predicted proteins | sample 1573041 | NCBI WGS metagenome assembly OGMD01 (sample SAMEA2582007, study PRJEB24529) | metagenome | biome: Human gut stool | place: China | collected 2011 | reverse complement strand
AATTGAGCAAAATACGCAAAGCTCGTATTAAAAACGAAGTTACTGCTATGCTTAATGACAGGGTCAACCGTTATATCGACAAGAATGTTGTAGCTACTTCAGAATTTGATATTTTAGTTGAAAAACTTCAAATTCGTGAAATTGAGCCGTATTCTGTTGTCGCTGACATTGTTGGTAAAGTTTTAAGATAAAACAACCAAAATTACTTTTAGGAGGAATTTGAAATGTTTAAAACAATTTGTGTTGACCATGTAGGTATTGCTTGCAAAGACCTGGATCTTTCCAAGAAATTCTACACTGAAGTTCTTGGTTTGAGCTGCACTGGTGAAGAAGCTGTTCCTGAGCAAGGTGTAAAAACCGTATTTATTCCCTGTGGCGAAACTTTGCTTGAGCTCCTTGTTGATATCACTGAAAATGGCGATGGCCCTATCGGCAAATACATCGCTAAAAATGGACAAGGTATCCAACATATCGCTGTTCGCGTTGATGATGTTCAAGCAGCTATTGATACCACTATTGAAAAAGGTGCTGCTATGATCGACAAAGCTCCTCGTGGCGGTGCTGGCGGAATGGATATCGCTTTCGTTCATCCGAAATCCGTAGGTATTTTGCTTGAGTATTGCGCTCCGGCAAAAAAATAATTCCGTAAAATACGGAATTACAAAAATCTTTTGAAGATTTTATTTTAAGTTGTTACATACTACACGGATGCGGACCAAAGAGTCTGCATCCGCGTAGATGTATATAAAATAAGGTTCTCCCAATAATGATGGAGGTGTAAGATTTGTCTACTCAAGCAAAAATTGAGAAAATGCTCAAAAAGTCCGAAGTAATTCTGGCTGCAGGCGGCGAAAAACGCGTTGCAAAACAACACGAAGCCGGCAAAATGACTGCACGTGAAAGAATTGCTGCACTCCTCGACGAAGGATCCTTTGTTGAATTGGATCGTTTCGTAAAACATCGTTGCACAAACTTCGGCCAAGAGAAGAAAGAACTTCCTGGCGAAGGTGTAACTACTGGTTACGGCACCATCGATGGCCGTCTGGTTTATGTATTCGCACAAGATTTCACTGTAGAAGGTGGTTCTTTAGGCGAAATGCATGCTGCTAAAATCGTAAAAGTACAACGCCTGTCCCTGAAAATGGGTGCTCCGCTTGTTGGCCTGAACGATTCCGGCGGTGCTCGTATCCAAGAAGCAATTGACGCTTTGGCTGGTTACGGCAAAATCTTCTTTGAAAACACTATTGCATCCGGCGTAGTTCCTCAGATCTCCGCTATCATGGGTCCTTCTGCTGGCGGCGCTGTATACAGCCCGGCACTGACTGACTTCATTTACATGGTAAAGAACACTTCTAAAATGTTCATTACCGGCCCCGCAGTAGTAAAATCTGTTACTGGTGAAGACGTAACCCAAGAACAACTGGGTGGCGCTATGACCCACAACAGCACTTCCGGCGTTGCACATTTTGCTGCAGAAAACGACGAAGATTGCTTGCAACAGATCCGTTACCTGCTGAGCTTCCTGCCTTCCAACAACATGGAATGCGCTCCTATCGTAGAAACCGGTGACGACCCGATGCGTATTGATGACTCCTTGAATACATTGCTTCCGGATAACTCCAACCAAGCATATGATATGAAAGACGTAATCAAATCCATCGTAGACAACGGTGAATTCTATGAATCCCAACAATATTGGGCAACCAATATTATCACTTGCTTTGCACGTATGGATGGTCAAACCGTAGGTATCATTGCAAACCAACCTAAAGTAATGGCTGGCTGCCTGGATATCAACGCATCCGACAAATCCTCTCGTTTTATTCGCTTCTGCGATGCCTTCAACATTCCTTTGCTGAACTTGGTAGACGTACCTGGCTTCCTGCCTGGCTGTAACCAAGAATACGGCGGTATTATCCGTCACGGCGCAAAAATGCTGTATGCATATTCCGAAGCAACTGTACCTAAAATTACTGTAGTAACCCGTAAAGCATACGGTGGTTCCTACCTGGCAATGTGTTCCCAAGATTTGGGCGCAGACCAAGTAATTGCATGGCCGACTGCAGAAATCGCAGTAATGGGACCTGCAGGTGCAGCTAACATCATCTTCAAAAATGATCCTGATGTAAAAGCAAAAACGGAAGAATATATCGATAACTTTGCAACTCCGTACCAAGCAGCAATGCGCGGCATGGTAGACATCGTAATCGAGCCGAAAAACACCCGTCCCACCATCATCAACGCTTTGCAAATGTTGCAGTCCAAACGTGAAACTCGCCCGGCAAAACGCCATGGCAATATTCCTTTGTAATTTGCAGCTTGCAGTATAGTGCTTAATTAATTAAGAAGAATGAGGTGAAATAATGGGTCCTGTAACTACTAATCCTTGGTTGATTGCTGCTATCAATATGACCATAGTTTTTGGTGTATTGGCTATGCTGGGTTTCTTGATGAAAGTTATCTACTTTGTAGATCCTACTCGTCAAAAAAAAACAGCTAATCCAGTAGCAGCACCGGCACCTGCCGCAGCACCTGCTGCTGTTGCAGCTCCTGTGCAGGATGACAGTGAAGTAATTGCTGTTATTGCAGCAGCTGTAGCTGCTCTTGGTCATTCCGCAGAGCAAATAGCCTGCGTACGTCGTCTGCCCGAAGCAAGCTGGACACAAAATGCTCATATTGAAGCAATTAGTGTACGTAAAGAATGCTTCTAATTTGGGGTTAATAATTAATCTATTTTATTACGAGATTTTAAGGAGGATTAACATCCATGAAAAAATATACCATTACCGTTAACGGCACTGCATATGAAGTAGAAGTTGAAGATATGGGCGGCGCTGCTGCAACAGCTCCTAAAGCTGCTGCACCTAAAGCAGCTCCTGCTGCTGCACCGGCAGCAGCACCCAAAGCAGCTCCTGCTGCTGCACCGGCTCCGGCTGCAAAACCTGTTGCTGCTGGCGCAGCTACTATCAGTGCTCCTATGCCTGGTAAAGTTCTCGAAGTAAAAGTTAAAGCTGGCGACGCAGTTAAATCCGGCGACGTATTGATGATTCTCGAAGCAATGAAAATGCAAAACGAGATCATGGCTCCGGCTGACGGCACCATTTCTGACGTCCGTATTTCCGCAGGTCAAACTGTTGGTACCGGCGACGTTATGATCGTAATGTAATACAAACAAGCTGAGAGACCTTGAAAAGGTCTCTCAACTAAAAAATTTGTAGGAGGAAATTATGGAAGCATTTGTAGTTGCTTTACAATCCGTATGGAATGACAGCGGTTTCTCCGCTTTCACCATGGGTAATGCTATCATGATGCTTGTTGGCATCATTCTGCTGTACCTTGCTATTGGTAAAGGCTTCGAACCATTGCTGCTGTCTCCGATCGCATTCGGCTGTTTGCTGGCAAACGTGCCTAAAACAGGTTTTGAAGACCAACCGGGTGTTATGCAGGTAATTCTTTATGGTATTAATCATGAAATTTTCCCGCCTTTGATTTTCTTAGGCGTAGGTGCAATGACAGACTTTGGTCCGTTGATTGCAAACCCGAAAACTTTGCTTTTGGGCGCTGCAGCTCAAGCAGGTGTATTTGTTTCCTTGCTGGGCGCTATGATGCTCGGATTTACCGTGCAAGAAGCATCCGCTATCGGTATTATCGGTGGTGCTGATGGCCCGACTGCTATTTACCTGGCTGCAAAAATGGCTCCTAACCTGTTAGGTGCTATCGCAGTAGCTGCATATTCTTATATGTCGTTGGTTCCTTTGATCCAACCGCCTATTATGAAACTTTGCACTACCGAAGCTGACCGTAAAATTGTTATGGCACAATTGCGTCCTGTAACTCGTTTTGAGAAAATCGTATTCCCGATTGCAACCACTATCGTTATCAGCTTGTTGCTTCCGCCTGTAACTGCCTTGATTGGTATGTTAATGCTGGGCAACTTGTTCAAAGAAGCTGGCTGCTTGGATCGTCTTTCTGACACAGCGCAAAATGCTTTGATGAACATTGTAACGATTATGCTGGCAACTGGTACTGGTTTGACTATGAAAGCTGAATCCTTCCTGAACTATCAAACTATTTTGATCATTGTTCTTGGTTTGATCGCTTTCGCAGCTGGTACTTTTGCCGGTGTTGTATTTGGTAAGCTCATGTGCATTCTGGATGGTGGTAAAACCAATCCTCTTATCGGTTCCGCTGGTGTATCCGCAGTTCCGATGGCAGCACGTGTATCCCAAATCGTTGGTCAAAAAGCTAACCCTGCTAACTTCCTGCTCATGCATGCTATGGGCCCGAACGTAGCTGGTGTTATCGGTACCGCAGTAGCTGCAGGTGCAATGCTTGCAATGATTGGACCTGTCAAATAATTTATAGTATAAACAGAAATAGGTGCACTTTATCGTGCACCTATTTTTTTTGGAAAAAGAAAAATATAAAGCAAATCATTATGCTGTAGTAAAGAGAAGTACAAGCTTTCTTTATAGTTTCAAGTAATAATGCAGTCCTGAAGCTGGTTAACCAAGATAAAAACATTAATTTTTCTTTTGGTTATTTTGAATAATATTTTTTGAGTGGACAAAGAATCTTAAATATTGTAAAAATAGTATTATTGTATTATATTAATATACCTTAATGTCAAAAAAGCTGTAAATTAAATAAAACTTACACTTTTAAATTTGAGTGCATAGTGGTATAATGAAGCATAAGGTGTTGCAAGAAAATTCATAGAAAGCAATGCTAAGGATCTTTTACAAAATTCTCTTTATTTTGATATACGCGCCCCGAACGCGCTGTATATAAAATTAATTTAAAAGGAGGAATTATAATGTCCCCAGCAGTAAAATGTCTCATTCTTCTGGCTGTTGTTGCATTGTTATTTGTAACCGAACTCATTCCGCTTGCAATAACAGCTATGGGCGGCGCTATCGCGTGCGGCCTGTTAGGTTTTATCCCTGCTAAACAAGTATTTTCTGGTCTCTCTAATTCGACCGTAGTACTCTTTGCAGGCATGTTCGTAGTAGGTGCAGCCATGTTCTACACAGGTCTTGCACAAAAAATCGGTAATACTGTAGTTCATTTCTGCGGTACCGGTGAAAACAGCTTGATGTTTGGTTTAATGTTTGTTGGTGCTGCTTTGTCTTCTGTATTATCCAACACTGGTACTGCAGCTTGTCTGCTGCCGGTTGCCTTGGGTATCTGCTCTGCAGCTAAAATCCCTGCTTCCCGTCAATTGATGCCTTTGGCATTTGCCTGCGGTCTCGGTGGTATCATCACTATGGTTGGTACTCCTCCGAATATCATCGCTAACGGCGCTTTGGAAGCTGCTGGTATTGCTGACAAATTTGGCTTCTTCGAATTTGCCTGGATTGGTATCCCTGTAACAGTAGCTGGTATCATCTATATGATGTTCTTAGGTAAATACCTGCTTCCGAAAGCTGAATTGGATGCCGACCAGGAAATTGAACAAGAAGTTGAAGCTAACGAAACTTCTGCTTCTAAACAAGTAGTTTCCGGCGTTATCCTGTTGCTCGTAGTTTTGACTATGGCTATCGGCATCAAGGGCGTTTCTTTGGAAATGGCAGCTATTATCGGCGCAATCGTTTGCGTATTGACTGGCTGTTTGACTGAAAAACAAGCTTATGCTTCTATTGACTGGGTAACTATTTTCCTGTTCGCAGGTATGATGCCTGTATCCACTGCAATGGACAAAACCGGCGCTGGTAAATTGATCGCTGAATGGACCGTAGGTCTGATGGGCGGTACTCCGTCTCCGTTAGTTGTTACTGCAGTCTTGTTTATCCTTTCTTGCGCTTTAACACAATTTATGTCCAACACTGCATCTGCAGCTCTGCTGTGCCCGATTGGTGTTGCGATTGCTAAACAACTTGGCGCCGATCCGAAAGCAGTTATCATGGCTATCGCAGTTGCAGCATCCTGTGCATTCGCAACTCCGGTAGGTACTCCTCCGAATACTTTGGTTCTTGGTCCTGGCGGTTATAAATTCATGGACTATGTTAAAGCAGGTACCGGCCTTGTTGTCGTCTGCTTCGTAGTATCCCTGGTTGTAATTCCTATCGTATGGCCTTTCTTCCCCGGTAATTAAATTTACTTCGGAAAAACAGTAAATTTTATAAAATGAATTATGTAAAAACAGGCGTGTATATCACGCCTGTTTTTTAATACTTGTTTTTGTGAATTTTTTTAGAGGAACGGCTTTAGAGTGTATCCTTTATAGCAAAAATTTGTTATAATAAGAAATGGTCTAAAGGTGTGTTCAGTCCTTGGATAATAGAGAATGAAGGGATTGTTTTGTTTGAACGAAATATATAGAGAAGAATCTCAAGTCAGTGATCGCAGAATGCAGATATCATATGGCGGTTTGGCCGTTATAGTTTTATTATGGATTTATGAAGGGTATCGTTATGTCAATACAGGATATTTTAGCCCTTTAGGTTGGGGCTTTAATATTTTATTTCTGCTGATGTGGATATGGCGTGTTGTTTTTAAGTATACATATATTCTACGTGATGGCGAGATGGAAGTCATAAGCCATGGCGTGGGAATTAGACGCAGTTTTAAAGTGGATTTGACTAAAACTGAAAGTTATACCAATAAATATATCAAAAGTTTTTTTAAGAAAACTAAAATCCGTCATTATATTCACAGGTATTCTTCAGTAGATCCTAATGAACAGCGTTTGTTAGTGTTTACTGAAGGTAAAGATAATAAAAGGCTGGCTGGTATTATTTTTAAATGCAGCGAAAAATTTTTGCGCGAACTGCGCAAACAGATGCCTGATAAATTTTTAAACTTAAATTGAGTTATTGAGAAAGGATGAAAACAATGGAAGCATTGGTAAATGTAGATAGTTCTTTGATTTGTGCTCGTATCATTCAAGTTTTCGTTGGCGCTTTTTTTTATATTTTTATGATTGCTAAGGCAGTTGGATCAGAAAATAAGGCAAAATGGTTCAAAAGACGTATGAAATACACTTTTTTCAATAAAAGAGGTATTTTTGGCGAATATATTAACTTTGGCTATCCTATTACATGGCAGGGTGTAGGTATTTTTGTCGCTATTTACGGCGTTATTTTTGGATTTGGTTATTGGTATGTTTTCATACACGCCTATAATTAAGGAGAGTATTTATGGCAGAAATGAGAGCTGAATTAGTAGGATTATTGATTGAGAAGCATGGCGAAAGAGCGAAAATAAAGCTTGATAAAGATAAAAGTAAAGGGGAAAAAATACCTAAATATTTAGAAGCCTGGTGTCCTATCAATGCCAAAGTTGGCGATGTAGTCGGTGTTGAATATCAGGAAATGAATAAACGTAAGATGCAGATGATATTGTATGGCTTTCCTGTATTGTCAGTGATTGCCGGTGCTGTTTTTGGAAACAGTATCGCTGTATTTTTCGATATTGATAAGACAATGCCTGTGATGCTGGGTGTAGTTATCTGGCTGTTGGTTTCTGTTAATTATGCGCGTATTTTTAAACGTGATGCAGTACGTGAAGGTGTACAGCCTGTTGTTATAGAAATAGAAGCACCTGACCCAATAGTTTTTGATGATACTGAAGATGAAAATGAAAAAAAATAGGAGATGAGCTGATGCTGGTAAGGTTAGCGTCCGGATCTCCGCGCCGTTTAGAATTATTGCGTCAGATTGGGTTAGAGGTTGATGTATATACCAGCGCCTTTGATGAGGTTAGTGGAGATAACGCTGAAAAAGTGGTAGCAGTAAATGCTTTAGGTAAAGGGCAGGTAGTTGTTGAACAAGTTGGCAGCGAAATACCTGTGATTGCTGCTGATACGATGGTTGTTTTGGAAAATGAAATACTTGGCAAACCATTTGACAGCAATGATGCAGCCGTGATGCTGCGGAAATTGTCTGGCAGAGTGCACCGGGTTTTGACAGGTGTTGCTGTTTTTTATAAGACTCAGAATTTAGTAGAAGTAGTAGAGACTAAAGTATGGTTTAGAAGCTTATCAGAAATTGAGATTAATGCTTATGTTGCGACCAGCGAACCTTTTGATAAGGCTGGAGCCTATGGAATTCAGGGACGTGGTGCAGTTTTAGTTGAGAAAATAGAGGGCTGCTATAATAACGTCGTGGGGTTGCCGCTCACCCGCTTGTATCAAATGATGGCACAAATTGGAGTGAAGGGCTTTTGAGCCAGTGTATAAAAGAATTGTCGCTGGATGACAGACCACGTGAAAAATTGATGCAGCAAGGTGCTGCTGGGTTAAGTAATTCTGAACTTTTAGCTATTTTAATACGTACTGGTACCCAGAAGCGTTCTGCTTTAAGAATTGCAGAAGAATTGACTGCTTCAAGTGGGTTATATCAAAATATAGCCTGTGTGCACAGTGTTGCAGAGCTGGCTAAAGTCAAGGGACTGGGGCCCGCAAAAGCTGCAACAATTTTGGCTGCGTTGGAATTAGGCAAGCGTATTGCAGCAGCTGGAAGTCAGGTCAAGTTAAAAATAGAGTCTCCGCAAAAAGGTGCTGAGATTTTATTGCCAAGATTGCGTTACGAACAACATGAAAAATTTTTGGTGTTATTATTAGACAGCAAAAATCAGGTCATAAGAATGGAACAAGTTTCAGAAGGATCTGTCAATAGTTCGGTTGTGCATCCTCGGGAAGTGTTTGCCCCGGCGTTACTGTACCATGCTGCTGCCATTTTGGTAGCACATAATCATCCTTCTGGAGATCCTAAACCTAGTCAGGAAGATAAAGAGCTGACTCGTAGTCTGAATGAGACCGGGATAATTATGGGAATTCCGCTGATTGACCACCTAGTAATTGGCGATGGAATATTTTTTAGTTTTAGAGAGCAAGGTTATTTAGATAAATGAGGTGTTGAAGAATGTTTGGTATTTTTAAAAGTTTTGCTCATGATATGGGAATCGATTTGGGAACTGCGAATACTTTGGTGCATGCTAAAGGTAAAGGTATTATTATCAGAGAACCTTCAGTAGTTGCCGTAGACAGAGAGAATAAAGAGGTGCTGGCGATTGGTGCCGAAGCTAAGCAGATGATTGGTCGTACTCCTGGACATATCGTGGCTATTCGTCCGATGAAGGATGGCGTTATTGCTGATTTTGATATTACCCAGTCGATGCTTAAATACTTTATAAAAAAAGCAATTGGCAAACATTCTTTAGTCCGTCCGCGTATTGTTGTTGGCGTTCCTTCTGGCGTTACTGAGGTTGAAAAACGTGCGGTTATTGATGCTACTGTACAAGCTGGGGCCAGGGAAGCATATTTGATTGAAGAACCAATGGCGGCTGCTATTGGTGCAGGGTTGCCTGTACAAGAAGCCACCGGCAGTATGGTCGTTGATATTGGCGGCGGAACCTGCGAAGTAGCTGTTATTTCCTTGGGTGGTATCGTTATCAGCCGTTCTATCCGGACCGGCGGTGATGCAATGGATGATGCTATTGTACGTTACATCAGGAAAACATTCAGTCTGTTGATTGGTGAGCGGACAGCAGAAGAAATAAAAATTACTATTGGCACTGCGATGGAACTTGAAGAAGCTACAGAAATGGAAATTCGTGGTCGTGATCTCGTGACAGGGTTGCCTAAAAATCTGCTTATTAATGCGAACCAGATCTGCGAGGCGTTGAGTGAACCGGTGGCTAATATTGTCGATGCCGTACGTAATACTCTGGAGAGAACTCCTCCGGAACTGGCTTCTGATATTATGGATCGCGGTATCGTTATGACAGGAGGATCTTCTTTGCTGCGTAATCTTGACCGTCTACTGAGCAAAGAAACAGGAATGCCTGTCTATGTTTCTGATGATGCTTTGTCCTGTGTTGCCTTAGGTACTGGTATTGCGGTTGAAAATGTAGATATCTATAAAAAAGGATTTATGGCATCTAATAATAAATGAAGGCTGAATTATTATTGTGAGTAAGAAAAATATGAGCTTGCTTCTGATTGTGATAGCATTGGTTGCTCTGATGGCGTTGGCTGTTGAAGGAAGAGTACGATTTCCGGTGTTGAATAGAGTGGTGATTGCAGTAATAAGTCCTGTCAACAGTTGTATTCAGACGTTTACAGGCGCAGCTTCTTCTTTGGAAAAGAAGCTGGAAGCTATTACGACAATGGAAGCAGAAAACGAGCAATTAAAAAAAGAAAACGCTGAATTGCGAAGGGCTAATATAGCTATGGCTGAGTTTTACGCTGAAAACCAGCGGCTGACAAAGCTTTTGCAATATAAAGAGCACGTGCCTGAACAGAAATTACTGCCTGCCAAAGTTGTGGGGCGGAATATGGGCGATTTACAGGATGTTGTAATCATCGATCGTGGTTCTGCAGATGGCCTGGATAAAGAGATGGCTGTTGTTACGGGTGATGGTATCGTAGGGCTGGTAGAAGAAGTTTATCCTGATGCTGCTAAAGTCATGCTGATTACCAGCAGCCGTTGTAAGATCGGGGCACGTATTTTGAGGGCTGATTCTAGAGCGGTTGGTGTTATCTGCGGAAGAAGCATGGAAAATATGCCTTTAGAAATGGAACATTTACCCAGGGAAGCGGATGTAAGAAAAGGTGATGTTGTTATTACCAGCGGTTTCAGTGGCAGGCATCCGGCAGGTTTGGTAATTGGTACTGTAAGAGAAACCAGCCCAGAGGCGGCAGGACTTTTACTGAACGCAGATGTTGATCCTGCTGTTGACAGCAGTAAAGTAGAAGAAGTTTTTGTTGTTACCGGGTATAGCAACCCTGCAGCAGCAACAGGTAAATTAAATAGTAATACCGAAGGAGGACAGGCACAATGAGGAAACTGATTTGGCCCGTCCTGTTTCTGTTATGTTTATCTTTACAGATGAGTTTGCCGCAAAATCAGTGGTTTAAATTTGATCTGCCGCTTTTGCTTATTTATTGTTTGGCTATGCTGAAAGGTGCATTTGCCGGTGGGATAGCTGGCTTTTTCGTAGGATTGCTGCAGGATCTTTTAACCGGTGGTATTTTTGGTTTTCATATTTTGACAAGGACTGCGATAGGGTATTATGTTGGCTATACAAAAGAAAAGGTATTTAAAGACAGTATGTTTTACAATATTGTGGCGATTGTTACAATAACAATTGCTTTGAGAGGCTGTTATTTTATTCTGCAGGTTATTATGGCTAAGGGATTTTCTGTTTTACTGTTAGAGCTGGCACTGCAGGATACGTTTGCTTATTGCCTGGGAAATATTATTTTTGTAATTCCGTTGTATCTTCTGACAGAAAGACTGCAGAAATGGATAGAACTGGATGATGGATTGCATTAAACAAAGGAGGTCAAATTGTGCTGAACAAAAGATACGCGCGCCGCTTGGAAGTTATGCTGGCAGCAGCGGGTATAGTAC
>OGMD01000932.1_pt1 | contig 11367 bp, 9 predicted proteins | sample 1573041 | NCBI WGS metagenome assembly OGMD01 (sample SAMEA2582007, study PRJEB24529) | metagenome | biome: Human gut stool | place: China | collected 2011 | reverse complement strand
GCGTCGAACGAAATGACATAGTTCGGCATGACAGGAATCTTGCCACCACCGCCCGGAGCTTTCGACTTCGACCTACGGCAGCTTCGCCCCGGCTCCCGCCGACAGCGGAGCCGTCTGGACGACCACCTACGACCGAAAGGGCTACCGCATCACCCGTCAGGAAAACATCGAACCGATTCCGGTCGCCCCGTCGCAACTGCCCGTCGATCTGGTCAATCCGCCCCGCCGCCGCTGGAACGTGGTCAATCTCGACACGGTACGCTATACCCCCGCCGACTCGGCCTCCCTGCACCGCAAATATCCGGCACGCCGCTACCGCAAGGGATTGCACCTGCTCCGGGCCCACAGTTGGGCCCCCGTATCGTTCGACCCGTTCAAGACCATCGAAGAGTTCAACCCCCGGCTCATGTGGGGCGCCACCGTTCTCTCCCAAAATCTGCTGTCGAGCACCGAAGCCTTCGCATCGTGGGGCTGGAGCCGGGCCGACGGCCATGTGCTGAAAGGTACGATCCGGTATAGCGGCCTCGGCGTACGACTGGAGGCCCGGGCCACCTACGGCGGCGACCGCATGACCTACGGCATCGCCCAGCGGGGCGCCGACGGCAAGGCCGAGCGCCAGCCGGCCCCGGCTCATGCCAAATATTGGTCGGCGGCGGCCGGGGCCACACTGCCCCTCTATTTCGACCGGGGCCGTCATATCCGACAGCTCTCGCTCTCGGCGGGCTGGGAGTATTCGAACGGAATGGTGGCCGACGTGGATGCGATCCGTTACGACGCAGAGGGACGCATCGCCAACCTGCAAACGCTCGGCTACCGCGAAGGACTCCACAAACTCTCGCTGGGAATCGGCTTCTCGGACGTGGTGCGCGCCGCCTACCGCGACGTCGGGACCCCTTGGGGTTATACGCTCTGGGCCGGGTACGACCTCAACCCCGAAAACCGCAACTTCAGCGACCTCGTATCGGCCTACGCCCGGATCTACACGCCCGGGTTCTTCCGCCACAACTCCCTCTCCGTAGCGGCAGCCTACCAAACTTCCGTCGGCGGCTACCGCTTCCCGTCGGGGCTGCGATTCCTCGGCTACAAATCGACCCGGCTGTTGCCCAGGGGCTTCTCCTCGTCCGACATTTCGAGCAATAATTACCTGGCCGGCTCCGTTGATTATCAGTTCCCGCTCTGTTATCCCGAAGGTGGAATTTCGGGCGTGATCTACTTCAAACGCATCCGGCTGAACGTCGGGGCCGACTACGCTCGGTTCCAGGAGTTCGGCAGCCGGGGCAAAACATGGCGCGACATTTACTCGTACGGCGGCGACCTGCTTCTGGACCTCAACATCCTGCGTATGTCGGCAGCCGCCACAGCGACCGTAAAGCTCTCGCTCTACAAGCCCAGCGAGGGGAGCTGCTGGTTCGGCTTCGGCCTGGAGCTGCCGTTCTGATCCGTCCGGGCGGCAGAACCGATAAAATCAGCAAGCGACCCGCAGAAAACCGGAACGTATAATCCGAGATTTTTCATACCTTTGCGAAAGCGAATGCTTTCATTCAGACAGGCTTCGCCGAGGCATAACCGAATAAATTTGTCCTTGCCCTCGGCTTGCGCTATCTTTCCGGAAGATGGAAAGCGCCTCGGAAAACTGGGAACAAGCTCCCGTTTTCTCTTGGCTTTCACTATCTTTGCAGAAGATAGGAGACGGTTCGGCAATTTTCGAGAACAAGTTCTCACAATTGCCCTCACCTTTTCCTATCTTTGCGGCATATTGAATTAAACCGATGAAAAAACAGACCCCGCATAAACCGCTGCCCAAATCCGTCAAATGGCTCTGGGGCATCGTCTTCGCCCCTTTCGCACTCCTGCTGCTCCTGCTGCTGCTAACGGCCGCCGGCCTGTTCGGGCGGCTGCCGTCGTTCGAGGAGCTGGAGAACCCCAAGAGCAACCTGGCCACCGAGATTCTCTCTTCGGACGGCAAGGTGCTGGGCACGTTCTTCGTGCAGAACCGCTCCTACGTCCAGTACGACGAACTCTTCCCGCTCGACTCCGCCCAGTTGCTCCGGCTCGACGGATACGACGTGCCGCCGATCATCGCGGCCCTGATTTCGACGGAGGATGTCCGTTACCGGGGGCACTCGGGCATCGACCTGATGTCGCTGGTACGCGTAGGCGTCAAGACCGTCCTGATGCAGAACACCTCGCAGGGCGGCGGCAGTACGATCACCCAGCAATTAGCCAAAAACCTCTTTCCCCGCGACATCAACGAGAACCGGGGCAAGATCGCCCGCACGACCAAACTGGTCGTATCCAAACTCAAGGAGTGGATCACGGCCCTGAAACTCGAATACAACTACACCAAGGAGGAGATCGCCGCCATGTACCTGAATACCGTAGAGTTCGGCTCGAACGCCTACGGCATTAAATCCGCAGCCCATACCTTCTTCAACAAGGAACCTCACGAACTGAACATCCAGGAAGCCGCCCTGCTGGCGGGACTGGTCAAGGGCCCCACGATGTATTCCCCCCGCCGTAACCCGGAAAATGCCCTCGCACGCCGTAACCTGGTGCTCGACCGCATGGCATCGGCAGGCGCCATCACACGCCACCAGAGGGATTCGATCGCGGCCCTGCCGATCCTGCTCAACTACAAGCCGGTCTCGCACAACGAAGGCCCGGCGACCTATTTCCGCGAAATGCTCCGCCTGACGATGAACGCCGAACGGCCCAAGCGCCGCCAATTCCAGAACGACTGGGACTACGAGCAGGCGATCAAGGAGTACGACGAAAATCCGATCTACGGCTGGTGCCTGAAGAACACCAAAGCCGACGGCACGCCCTACGACATCTACCGCGATGGTCTGAAGATCTACACCACAATCGACTCCCGGATGCAGGAGTACGCCGAGCAGGCCATCCAAAAGCAGATGGAGTCGGTGATCCAACCCCAGATGGACGCACAGTTCAAGCGCACCAAAACGCTCTTCATCGACGCAGACAGACAGGAGCGGGAGCGCATCATGCGCAACGCGATCCGTTACTCGGACCGCTACTACCAGATGCAAAAGGCAGGCGTGGACGAAAAGACCATCCTGGCGAGCTTCGACAAGCCCTGTCCGATGAAGGTCTTCACCTACAAGGGAGAACGCGACACGGTACTCACACCCCGGGACTCGATCCTCCACCACAAGCGGATCATGCGTGCCTCGTTCGTGGCGATGGATCCCCGCTCGGGACACGTGAAGGCTTACGTGGGCGGCCCCAATTTCCGCTACTTCAAATACGACATGGCCAAGCAGGGCAAGCGGCAGATCGGATCGACGATCAAACCCTTCGTCTATACCTTCGCCATCGACCACCTGGGATTGAGCCCCTGCACGCCCGTACCGAACCTGCCGGTAACGATCGAAACCGCCAACGGGGTACCCTGGTCGCCCAAGGAGGCCGGCAAGGTCGAACAGAACGGCGAGATGCACCCCCTGAGCTGGGGCCTGGCCCGCAGCCGCAACAACTATTCGGCGTGGATCATGAAACAGGCCAAGCAGCCGCAGGCCGTGGCCAACTTCATCCACAACATGGGCATCCACAGCTACATCGATCCTGTGCCTGCGCTCTGCCTGGGAACCTCGGAATCCAACGTCTATGAAATGGTGAGCGCCTTCTCGACCTTCGCCAACGAAGGCGTCTATACCACCCCAATCTTCGTCACCCGCATCGAAGACCGTCAGGGCAACCTGATCGCCAGCTTCGCCCCCCGGACGCAGGATGCGATCAGCGAACGCACGGCCTACACGATGCTCACTATGCTCGAAGGAGTGATCCGTTCGGGGACGGGCGGACGCCTGGGATGGGCCTACAACATGCAGAATGTCGAAGTCGGCGGCAAGACGGGAACCTCGCAGAAGAACCGCGACGCATGGTTCATGTGCGTCCTTCCCAAACTGGTAGCCGGCTGTTGGGTCGGCGGCGAGGATCAGGCAGTGCGCCTGGTATCGCGCGGCGAAGGCAGCGTAATCGCCCTGCCGATCGTGGGCGAATTCCTCAACCGGATTTACGCCGATCCTTCGACGGGTATCAGCAAGCAGGATCTCTTCACGCGTCCGGCCGTCATGCCGGTTTACGATTGCGACGAAACCGAGAAAACGGACGACAGGGCAGCCCGGTACGAAGAAGACGAATTTTTTGAGTAATACAACCTATAACACCTTTGAGAAAGCCATGAAATTAGCCATTGTCGGGGCCAGCGGAGCCGTTGGCCAGGAATTTATGAACATTCTGGAAGAGAGCCGTCTGCCCATCGACGAATTGCTGCTTTTCGGTTCGGAGCGGAGCGCCGGACGCAAATACCCCTTCCGGGGCAAGGAACTCACCGTACGGCTGCTCGCCCACAACGACGACTTCCGCGACGTGGACATCGCGCTGGTATCGGCGGGCGGCTCCACCTCGAAGGAGTTTGCCGAAACAATCACCAAGCACGGCACGCTGATGATCGACAATTCGAGCGCTTTCCGCATGGACGAAGACGTTCCCCTGGTGGTTCCCGAAGTAAACCCCGAAGACGCCCTGAACGCTCCCCGGCGCATCATCGCCAACCCCAACTGCACGACGATTCAGATGGTCGTGGCACTCAACGCGCTCGAAAAACTCTCGCACATCCGCCGCGTGCACGTGGCCACCTACCAGTCGGCCAGCGGAGCCGGCGCACAGGGGATGGCCGAACTGGAAGAGCAACACGCGACCCTCGCAAAAGGCGGCGAACCCCGTGTGGAAAAATTTGCGTATCAACTGGCTTACAACCTGATACCCCATATCGACGTCTTCACCGACAACGACTACACCAAGGAGGAGATGAAAATGTACCACGAAACCCGCAAGATCATGCACTCGGACATCGCGGTTTCCGCGACCTGCGTGCGCGTACCCGTGATGCGGGCCCACTCGGAGAGCATCTGGGTGGAAACGGAACGCCCGATTTCGCCCGAAGAGGCACGCGACGCCTTCGCGTCGGCCCCGGGCGTCGTGCTGCAGGACGCTCCGGGCGACAAGGTCTATCCGATGCCGCTGTTCGCGGCCGGTCGGAACCCGGTGTACGTGGGTCGCATCCGACGCGACCTCACCTCGCCCAACGGCCTCACGTTCTGGTGCGTCGGCGATCAGATCCGCAAGGGTGCCGCTCTGAACGCGGTGCAGATCGCCGAATGGCTCATCGCGCACCGCGCCTGACGGAACAACCGGAAAATCACGGCGGGACCCGATTCGTCCCGCCGTCGTTTTTTCGCAAAAAACCGTCGGCATAGCATCGATTCCGCAGCGCCCGCACTAAAAAATTTGGGATTTCGTTAAATAAAGAGTAACTTTGTGCGATTATCGCCGGATAATTGCGGAAAAACCTGATCCCGATGAGAAAAAAAAGGCTATATGTCTTGTGTACAATGTGCTTTGCGATCCTCGCTGCGGGCTGCAACAGCGTACAGCAGGTTCTGAAAAGCGGTCGGCCCGACCACATGTACCAAACCGCTCTGAAACATTACCAGAACCAGAAGTGGTCGAAAGCCGCGATGCTGTTCGAAGCGGCCGCACCGTACTACTCCGGAACGGTGCAGGAGGACAGTATCGCCTTCATGACCGCTTTCTGCAAGTTCAAGACCCGCGACTACGAGGTGGCCACGTCGATGCTCGACGACTTCCGCCGCAAATTCGGACGCAGCGTCTTCCTCGAAGATGCCGAAGGAATTCGCCTTGAGTTACTTCTACCTGGCACCGGGCCCCACCCGCGACCAAACGATGACCACGCAGGCCATCGTAGCGGTCAATGAATACCTGGCCCACTACCCCAACAGCTCCCGCAGCGACGAATTCCGCGAGATGGACAAGATCCTGACCCAGCGGCTGCACGACAAAACCTACCTGAACGCTTACACATACTATAAAATCGGACGTTACAAATCGGCGATCGTAGCTCTCAAGAACGCGCTGAAGCTCTATCCCACCAGCTCCCACCGCGAAGAGATCATGTACCTGATCGTCAAATCCGGCAGCAAGCTGGCCGACAACTCCGTGCAGGACAAGCAGGCCGACCGCTACCTCTCGACGCTCGACTCCTACTACTCGTTCGTGGCCGAATTTCCCGAATCGCACTACCTCAAGGAGCTCGACCGGCTGGCCCAGAACGCCAAAGACTTTTTAGACCGAAACAACAAAGAAAAACAATAATTCCATGGAGATCAAGAAAAGCACTCCCACCAACACCGTAACCCGTAAACTGGTCGATCTGGATAAGGAAACCGGCAACATTTACGAAACGGTCAATATCATCGCACGCCGCGCCAACCAGATTTCGACCGAACTGAAAGCCGAACTCACGCGCAAGCTGGCGGATTTTTCGTCGCCGACGGACACGATGGAGGAAACTTTCGAAAACCGCGAGCAGATCGAGATCTCGCGTTACTACGAACGTCTGCCCAAACCGGTGCTGATCGCCACCGAGGAGTTCCTCGACGGCGAACTCTTCTACAAGGAGAACAAACCGCAAGCCTAAACATCGCGGTATGAGTCTCGAAGGACGACATATCCTGCTCGGCATCACAGGCAGCATCGCCGCCTACAAAGCGGCCATACTCTGCCGCCTGCTCAAAGGCGCAGGCGCCGAGGTGAAAGTCGTAATGACTCCGCTGGCCAAGCAGTTCATCACTCCGCTGACCATGGCGACGCTCTCGAAGCATCCCATCCTGGTCGAATTCTTCAATCCGGAAAACGGGGAGTGGAACTCCCACGTCTCGCTCGGCGAGTGGGCGGACTGCCTGCTCATCGCCCCCGCGACGGCCAATACGCTGGGCAAGATGGCGCACGGCATCGCCGACAACCTGCTGCTGACGACCTACCTTTCGGCCCGCTGCCCGGTAGCGGTCGCCCCGGCGATGGACCTGGACATGTTCGCGCATTCGGCCACACAGGAGAATCTGCGGATTCTGCGCAGCCGAGGCGTACGGATCGTCGAACCGGCCGAAGGGGAGCTGGCAAGCGGACTTTCGGGCAAGGGACGCATGGCCGAACCGGCCGACATCGTCGCATTCGTCGAAGACCTTCTTTCCGAAAAAAAAAAGAGCCTGCGAGGTAAACGGCTGATCGTTACCGCAGGCGCAACCATCGAAGCCATCGATCCGGTGCGGTTCATCTCGAACCACTCGACGGGCAAGATGGGGTATGCCATCGCCGAAGCGCTCGCCCGGCGGGGCGCCGAAGTCGTACTCATCAGCGGCCGCACGTCGCTGCCCACCCCGACCGGAGTTCGACGTATCGATGTCCTCTCGGCACAGGAGATGTACGAGGCTTCGGTGAGGGAGTTCGCCACAGCCGACGGAGCCGTTATGTGCGCCGCCGTCGCGGACTATACCCCCGAAGAGGTCGCCCCGACCAAACTCAAGAAAGGGGACGGCGAGCTGACGATCCGCCTCAAACGCACGCACGACATCGCAGCCGAGCTGGGAGCGCACAAAGCGGGTCGGATCCTGGTCGGCTTCGCCCTCGAAACCGATCACGAAGAGGCCAATGCCGAAGGGAAACTCCAACGCAAAAACTTCGATTTCATCGTTCTGAACTCACTGCGCGACGCCGGGGCCGGATTCGGCGTCGATACCAACAAGGTGACGCTCATCGACCGCGCAGGACGCGAGGAGCTTCCTCTGCTCTCGAAAGCCGAAACGGCCGAGAAGATCGCCGACAAAATCGAATCCATTCTGAAATAGCCATGCTACGTCGTCTGAAAGTCGAAAACTACGCCCTGATCGACCGGCTCGAACTGGAGCTGGACGACCGGCTGAACATCATCACGGGCGAAACCGGCGCCGGAAAGTCGATCCTGCTCGGCGCGCTGGGCCTCCTGCTGGGGAACAAGAACGACAACGCCACCCTGAAAGACGACAAACGTAATTGCCTGATCGAAGGCGTTTTCGATCTCGGAACAAGGGACCTGCAGGCATTCTTCGACCGAAACGACCTGGATTACAGCCGCGAAACGACACTCACGCGCCAGATCACCCCGGCCGGCAAGAGCCGCTCGTTCATCAACGACACTCCCGTTCCCCTTGCGTTGCTGCGCGAACTGGGATCGCAACTGATCGACATCCACTCCCAACACCAGAATCTGATCCTGGGATCAGAGGCTTTCCGCACGCAGGCCGTCGATACGGTCGCCGAAAACCACGACCTGCGGATGCAATATACGACCCTCTACGAACGGCTCTGCCACCTGCGCCGTGAACTCGCACGGCTGCGCGAAGAGGCCGAAGCCGGACGCAAGGACGAAGAGTGGCTCCGCTACCAGGTCGAAGAACTCGCAGCGGCCCACCTGAAGGAGGGTGAACAAACCGAACTGGAACAGGAGCTGGAGGTTCTTTCGAACGCCGACCGTATCAGCGAAACCCTTACGGCGCTGCGCAACGCCCTGGACGACGAACAAATCGGGGTGTTGGTACAACTCAAGGCCAGCGAAACGGCCTGCCGCCACCTCGAAGCCGGCTATCCCTTCGCAGCGGAAGCCGCCGGACGGCTCCGCTCCGTGCTCGAAGAGCTGAAGGATCTCGGCGCCTCGGCCGCCGCACAGAGCGAACGGCTCGACGCCGAGCCCGAACGGCTGCAAAAAATCGGCGACCGACTCAACACCATCTACTCGCTCTGCCAGAAACACCGTGCCGCAGATCTCGGCGAACTCCTCGCCAAACAGACCGATTACGAAGCACGCCTGCAAGCGATCACGCACGGCGACGAAGCCATCGCCGCCGTTGCGACCGAACTGACCGCCACCGAAGAGAAGGCCGAAGAGCTGGCCCGGAACATCCACGCCACCCGCGAAAAGGCCGCACCGACGTTCAACGATGCGATTCAGACGACCCTCGCACGGCTCGGCATGCCCGAAGCCCGTTTCGTCGTACAGCTCACCCCCGCACCGGCCTTGACCCCCACGGGTGACGACGAAATAGATTTTCTGTTCACAGCCAACGGAAATTTCGCTCCTCAAAAAGTGGAACGCATCGCCTCAGGCGGTGAAATTTCACGCGTAATGCTGGCTCTCAAAGCGTTGCTCGCTCACCGCATGGAGCTGCCGACGATCATCTTCGACGAGATAGACACGGGCGTTTCAGGCCGCATCGCCGACGCCATGGGCGAGATCATCGCCGACCTCTCGCAGACCATGCAGGTCGTGGACATCACCCACCTGCCGCAGGTCGCTTCGAAAGGCGACACTCACTTCGTGGTTTACAAAGACGCCGAAGGATCCCATATCCGCCGCCTCGACCCGGAGGAGCGGATTACCGAAATCGCCAAAATGCTATCGGGCAGCCAAATCACGGAAGCCGCACTCGCACAAGCCCGTATCCTACTGGACAAATAACAGATACGTCGGCACACGATCATTTTCACGAATCGAACGATCCGACCGCCGCTATTCCCGATCTGTCAATACCTTTACAAAGCTGATTGCTCTCTCACGCAAGAGAGTACGAACTTTACCGACCTGCAGAGCCGGGCAATGGATTTCCCGTCGAAACCTACAGTGCAGGCATTTCGCCATCGGAAATCCTTCCGTAACGGGTTGCCATATCCTTTATGGAAATTCCCGTTCCGCAAAATCCGCAGCAAACCTTTCCATCCGACACCGACAAACAAAAATATATCGGCATACGCCGTTTTTTTACGCTTCGGTTAAATCTTTTTCGCAGCGGGTACGTCTTATGAATAGACGCGTCGTTAAAACAGACAGAATATGCAAGAAACGAAACTGAAACTCCTCGAGCGGATCGTCGATCGGCGACAGGATTCCCTTTACCGCTTCGCCTATTTCCGCACGGGATCGCAGGCCGATGCGGAAGACATCGTGCAGGACGTCCTGCTGCGACTCTTCCACTCGGATTGCAACCTCAATCGCATCGACGACGTGGAGCGCTACCTCTGGCGGGCGATCGCCAACCGCTGCTGCGACTACCACCGCCACCGGCGCAATGCGACGCTGCCGACCGAACGGGCCGCCGCACTTGCGGACGAACCCGGCGAGCAGGAACTCCGCGAAGAATACGAGCGAATCGCCGGGCTGCTCGCACTCCTCCCGGAGGAACAGGCCGAAGTGATCCGCCTGAAAACCTCCGACTCCCTGACTTTCGCCCGGATCGCCGAGATCACCGGCAGCACCGAGGCGACCGTCAAATCCCGTTTCCGTTACGGGATCGGCAAGCTCCGCAAACTCATCAACCACTAAAAATCATCCGCCATGAAATGCACCGATTTTGAAAACCGAATCGAACTGCTGTTCGATGACAATATCCCTTCAGAGGTTCGCCGCGAAATGTTGGAACATCTCGAAACGTGTCCCGCCTGCGCCGAATTCTACCGCCAAACGAAAGCAGCCTTCAACACCGTCGCTCCCCGCGTCGAAGTGCAGGCTCCGGCCGGTCTGAAAGCCCGCATTCTGAAACGAACGACCGCTCCGGCACGGCCTCGGCGATTGTGGCTCCGGCCGCTGTCCGCGACGTTGAGCGCCGCAGCCCTCATCGCCCTCGTACTACTCGTCTTCGATCCCGTCGGCCGCTACCGGGCCCACGCCGCAGGACGTATCTTCCGCGATGCAGCCGCTCAACTCGACAAAAGCCGTTCGTTCCGCCTCGAAATGAATGTCCGCACTCTTCCCCAGGAAAATTTCAGTTACATCGATGCCGAAGTCCCCTTTGTCTCCCACCGTATGTGGGTGGAACCGGGTTCAGGCCGCTGGCGGCTGGAAAAAGCAGGACGGATCGCCCTGAGCGACGGGGAACGGATCCTGATGTGGAGTCCTGAGATAAACTCGGGCTTCATCATGCGTCCCGGTAGCGGCGCAATCGAAGATTTCGCCACCCTGCTCGACCCCTACACCCTGCTGCTGCGGGAAGAGCTCAACTTCGCCGAGCGCCGGAACGCAAGTTACAGCAAGCAAGTCGGACCGGAAACGATCACGCTGACCGTCGAAGCACCAGCCGAAGGGGATTTCAGCAACGACTACCTGTCGGGAACCTCGATCGACGAATCCGACACCCGGCGCGAATACCGCTTCGATCGGACGACCGGACGGCTTATCGGGCTGAAAATCGAGCAGACCGACGGCAAAACACCCGTAACCATCGCCGAATTGCAACGCATCGTTTACGACATACCGCTGTCCGACACCCTCTTTCGGGCTTACGACGGCATCGAATGGATCGACCTCACCAAACCGGTCGGCGGCGTACACTTCGCAGCCATTGCACCGGAAGAGGCGGCCCGCAAGCTCTTCGCCGCCATGCAGACGTGGGATACGGAAATACTCGCCGAAGGACTCGTTTATTATCCGCTCGACCTTATGAAGGAACGATATGC
>OGMD01000922.1_pt1 | contig 11441 bp, 7 predicted proteins | sample 1573041 | NCBI WGS metagenome assembly OGMD01 (sample SAMEA2582007, study PRJEB24529) | metagenome | biome: Human gut stool | place: China | collected 2011 | reverse complement strand
CAGCTAATTCGCTACGCTTTGCCCAAATTTACTTTTTCGCTATGTGTTTATTTTAAGTGGTTGCGGCGCTTGGGGGCACGCAATTATTGGCAAGTGGATAAACGGATGTATCATGCAGATGATATCTGTGTTGCACAAACATATTTGGATCTTTATCGTAAATATGGAAAAGAAGAGATGCTGATTCCTACGAAGGCCCGTACTGAATGGGTGATGGAGCATCCTTCTAAAGGATCTTTCTTATTGGATTATGGTGATGCTTCCACTTTAGAAAAATGGACATGGTGCGATGCATTATTTATGGCTCCGCCGGTTTATGCCCGTTTGTATAACATTACCGGTGATAAGAAATTTCTCCGTTTTATGGATAAGGAGTATAAAGAAACTTATGAGTTCCTTTATGATAAGGATGCCCGTTTGTTTTATAGAGACCATCGTTACTTTACTCAAAAAGAGGCCAATGGTGAGAAGGTGTTTTGGGGGAGAGGAAACGGATGGGTATTGGGTGGACTGGTCGAAATTCTTCGTGAACTTCCTGCGGGAAATAAATACAGAACTTTTTATGAGAACCTGTTTGTGGAACTGGCTACTCGTGTAGCCACCTTGCAACAGTCTGATGGCTTTTGGAGAGCCAGTATGCTGGACCCTCATTCTTATTCTTCTCCGGAAACCAGTTGTTCCGGTTTCTTTGTCTATGCTTTGGCATACGGCATCAACGAAGGATTGTTGTCGAAAGAAGAATTCCTTCCCATAGTGGAAAAGGGCTGGAAAGCTTTGGTAGGGGCAGTAGAGGAAGATGGTAAATTGGGCTATGTGCAGCCTATTGGTGCTGACCCCAAAAAAGTAACCCGTGAAATGACAGAGGTGTATGGCCCGGGTGCATTTTTGCTGGCAGGGACAGAGGTTTACCGGATGGCAAAAGACGAGATACATGGAAATAATATTTCGGCAGAACGTATTCGTGAGATAGCCGACATGTTACCGGAAAAACCGGAAGGTATCGGAGTAACTTATAAAGATCGTACTTATTGGGATAAGATGAAGAATACTCCTGAAGCTCGAAAATTAATTGAAGAGGCTCATACCAGCCTGAAGGACGGAATGCCGCCTTTTGTAGATTCGCTTTATTTGCATCTTAATAAGACCGAGATTCGTCTGCCGGGAGAGAACATGATGAATGCCCGTTATCAATATTTGTGGCGATTGGTATTGGCGGAATGTTTGGAAAATAAGCGACGGTTTATTCCGGCGATTTGTGAAGGGGTGGAAGAGCTCTGTCACCAGAAGCCTTGGTCAATTCCTGCACATGACCGTAACTTGCATAACTATCATGGAACTGATTATTATGTGGATTTGGTTGTTGCTACCGCCGGAAATACATTGGCGCAATGTATTTATTTATTGGATGACCGCTTGCCGGCCGAAACGAAAGCTTTGGCGATGTGTGCTTTCCGTGAGAAGGTGTTCCGCCCTATCTACCGTTGTTTGGAAGAAACAAAACCTTTTTATTGGTTTACTGTCACGAATAACTGGAACTCGGTGTGCTTGGCCGGCGTGACAGGAGCTGCACTTGCTTTGTTGCAGGACAAGGAAGAGCGTGCTTACTTTGTGGCTGCTGCTGAGAAGTATTATGTATATGGAATGAAGGGATATAGTGATGACGGATATTGCAGTGAGGGGGTAGGATATTATAATTATGGTTTTTGCTCGTTTATCTTGTTGCGTGAAGAAATTTGTCGTGCTACGAAAGGGAAGATTGATTTCTTCCGTACTCCTAAGTTTGCCCGTATTGCACAATATGGAAAGAAGATTCAGATCATGAATCAGGTTTGCCCTGCCTACGCCGACTGTCGTGCAGGTGTTTCACCTTCTTGGTTTATTACAAACTATTGTGATAATGTGTTGGGTACAGCTCCTTATGAAGAAAAATATGAAATACCCGGTATGGATAATCTTTCATTGCACACCATCGGCATGTTCCCCCATCAGGCTTGGAAAGTGGAAATGACTCCCGAAATACAAGAGGTATTGAAGGCCGAGGCTGATGAACTTCATTCTTGTTATGATGAAGCAGGCATTATTATTAGCCGCCCTGCTACCGGTTCGACTTGTCGTTTGGGCGTATCTGTAAAGGGAGGGCATAACGCGGAAAACCATAATCATAATGATGTGGGTTCTTATGCAGTAGTGATGGGTAGTCAGACGATGGCAGGCGATATGGGTGGACCTTTCTCTTATCCCGGTGACTATTTCAGTGGAAATGCTTATAAATATCCTATTAAAAATTCATTTGGTCATCCCGTTCCCTTTATCAACGGACAATGTCAGGTGTCGGGCAAGAAGGCTCAGGGAGTGGTGTTGAAGAAAGAACTGACTGGCGGCACAGATATCTTTCAGATTGATTATACATCTGCTTATGCTACTGCGGTACCTGAACTGGAAAAGCTGATACGTACCTTTACTTATAATCGTGCCGGAGAAGGAACGTTCGTGATTGAAGACCGTTTTGAAGCAGTGTCAGGAATTTCTTTTGAAACAGCTATTACTACTCGTGCCGACTGGAAGATGATAGGAAATAATCGTTTGGAGTTGGTGCTGGGAGGAGAAAAAATGACGGTGGATATTGAAGCCCCGGGTGTGGTAGAATTTGATTCGGAGACTGTTGAAGTGAACTCTCCTGCTTATACGCGTATCGGTATTCGTCTGAAGAAACCGTTGCAAAGCGGTAGTGTCCGGCTGATAATGTATCCTTCGCGTCCATAGTTATGTATAAAATAGTCCGTTCGGTTAATTTATGTACAAAGAACTCAAAAAAAGGGTATGCTCTAGTGAAGGGCATACCCTATTTTTGTACTGTTAAAAAGTTTACTACTAACGAATTTTAAGCTATTATTATGAAAAAAACATCGAAACGGATTTCTTTGCTTTTACGAAAGAAAGGATTCTTCATGTGCACTACATCAATGCTGTTGGCAAATGTGATGGTAAAAGGTACGACAAACGGTACGATAACCGATTTTGAAGGAAAGTTTACCCTGAGCAATGTACCTGAAGGAGCTATTCTGCAAATCTCTTATATCGGTTATCAGAGTATGGAGATTAAAGTTGGAAATCAAACTAGCTTTACTATCAAATTGAAAGAAGACAGCCAGGCTTTGGATGAAGTAGTGGTTGTGGGGTATGGTTCGCAAAAGAAAGTGAATTTGACAGGTTCTGTGGGGGACTATACCTAATTTGCAGAACGAAGGAGGATTCTTGATATCGTTTCACCCTGATGAAGTGTCTCGCAAATATTTTTTCTTGATGATAGAGCATAAATAAATGCGATAATTCACAAAAGATAATAGATTTCTTTATATTTGTAATCGGGATTGCCGACTATTCTTTTTCTTGGTTTTTTCTGTTGGAGAGTAATTGGTAAGCCTTAGTATTCATTGCCTTATATTTTAGTTCTATGAGACACTTGCTGTTGTTTTTATTCAGTTTGCTGCCTACTTTCTTGTGGGCAGACAATATTCCGGTAGAGAAGGCTCAAGAGTTGGCTATTACCTTTTTCAAGGAGGGACATCCGCAGCGTTCCGCCTTTTCTTCTTTGCGGTTGCTTGTTACGGATGAAGCCGTGTCTGCCCGGGCAGTGGGAGAGGCTCCTGCCTATTATGTGTTCGGCTGTACCGGCAGCGAGGGCTTCGTCATTGTGGCGGGCGATGATGCGGTGATGCCTGTGTTGGGCTATTCGTTCGACAGTAGTTTTCCACAGACCGATTTGCCTGTCAACCTGAAGTTGTGGTTGCAGGGAATCAGTGAAGAGATAGCGGAGAAACGTCGTGCTCCGACGTATGGTTCGACGCAAAGCAACAGTCTGGCTCAACGCTGGACGACGGTCCGTGCCGGACAAGCGGTGGTAGAATTGGAGACGGCTAAATGGGATCAGGCCAATCCTTACAATTGGCTGTGCCCGCACATTGCCGGCAAGGAGACCTATACCGGTTGCACTGCCACCGCTACTGCTATTGTCATGCGATATCATCAGTGGCCCAAGGCGGGTAGTGGTACTTTGCCGGCTTACACTACGAAGACTCACCAGAGATACATTGCTGCACAGTCTTTAGGACATGCCTATGACTGGGACAATATGCCGCTCAGCTACGCGCAATCTTTTTCTTCGACTGCCGGAAATGCCGTAGCCACTCTGATGCGCGACTGTGCACTCATGATTTCGTCTGATTTCGGCCCGATAGGGGGAAACGGTACAGGCGCTTATGTGACCGATGTAGTGAAAGGACTACAGACTTACATGGGATATGACAAGGACGGACGTTACATAGTGCGCAGTAATTATTCCTTTGCCGAGTGGATGCGGATAATGAAAGGCGAACTGGATGAAAGGCGTCCGGTCATTTATACCGGCGGCAGCAGTGAAGGCGCTCATGCCTTTGTGCTCGACGGTTATGACACTGAAAACTATTTCCGGGTGAACTGGGGATGGAGCGGCTGGGGAAACGGCTACTATCTCTTGTCGGCTCTCGACCCCGTTGAACAGGGAGCAGGCGCTTCCGGCGGCCACTATAATGAATATCAATCGGCACTTATCGGATTGAAGAAGGATGAAGGAGGTATAGGCGTGGAAGATTTTCGTTTCATGTGTTATACGGACGGTAAGAATTACCGGGGAATCACTTCTTCGGAAAAGGTGTTTGAAGTCAATAAGCCTTTCTCGCTGGATGTCGGTTTCCTTGGCTATTATGGTAGTCTTCCTTTTACGGGTAAAATCAGTTTGGCTCATGTCGATAAGAATGGAAATATAAAAGAAGATCTTTATTCTTTAATGGCAAGTCAATTACCTTCCGGTTCCGGCTATATGTTGCCCGGAGTACAGGTGACTATTACCCGGCCCATTACTTCCGGCGACCGTATCAGGGCTTATTGGACTCATACGCAGACAAAAAAGATAGAGTGGGTTAAAGGAAACGAGGAAGACGGCTGTGTGTGGGATTTTATCCTGAGTGAGGAGGTAAGTTTGGAAAAGGAGACCTCACTGACCTATAACAACCGGACCCGATTGCTGACACTGCAAGTGCCTGCCGAAACCGTGGTGCAAGTGTTTGGTGCCGATGGCAGCGATTTCAGCCGGATGTGCGAGGTGCAGGAACGGCAGGTGAGCATTGACACCGGGAAACTGTCTGCCGGCACCTACCTGCTGCGTTTGCAACTGCATGACATGACCAAGGAATTGAAGTTCAAGGTGGGAGCTCCTGTGCAATAGAGGTAATAAGATTAATGATTCATAAATACCATAAAGAATATTCGTATGAAAACTTCACGATATAATATACTTCTCGTCTTGTGGGCGCTCATGTTGCTTGTGGCTTGTTCGGACAGTAGTTCTGACGAATCGGAAAAGCCGGTTGCCCCCTCCATTACGTTGGATACTGAAATTCCGCCGGTCATTGTGGCGGAAGGAGGAACGGTTGCGGTCGGTTTTAAGGCGTCAGCGGATTGGACTGCAACCAGTGACCAACCGTGGTGCATCGTGTCGCCTGCTTCGGGCAAAGCCGGCAACGCTACTGTGACCGTAAGTGCCGAAAAGAATGAGGATTACAATGAACGGAATGCGACTCTGATTTTAAGGGTTGGAACGGTGCAGAAGAAGATTACTGTGACGCAAAAACAGAACGATGCCTTGACGGTGACAGCTGACAAGATAGAGGTTGCCACCAAAGGAGGAGAAATAACGGTAGAGGTAAAGGCTAATGTGACGTTTGAATACGAGGTGGAAGAAGAGGCTGCCGGGTGGATTGTATCGGCTCGTACCGGTGCTCCTCGCGCGCTCACCACTTCGGAGGTGAAGTTCGACATATCTCCCAATGAAGAAGGCAAGAACCGTCAGGGGCGGATTGTCTTCAGCAGCGGTGCGTTGAAGAGCACGGTCACGGTCTATCAGGAGGGAGGCAGCTTATTGTTGCTTTCCAAGGAAGAATATACGGTGTCCAGCGGTGGTGGAGAGATTGTCATAGAGTTGCGTAGCAATGTGGATTATGAAATGGTGCTGCCCGATGTGGATTGGTTGACGGAAGTCAAGACCAAGGCACTTTCTTCTTATTCGCGCCGCATCACCGTGTTGCCCAACGAGGGATATGACGCACGAACGGCAGAAATATACTTCGTCAACGAACTGCAAGGAATCAGGGAAAAGGTGAATATCGTGCAGGTGCAGAAAGATGCGGTCCTTGTGGCACGGGAAGAATACGATATGCCTCAAAAAGGAGGAGTCTTGGGATTTGAACTGAATACCAATGTAGAGACTTTCGATGTGGAATGTTCGGAAACATGGATAAGGAAAGCGTTGAAAGGAAGAGGACTGACGGCTTATCCATTGAGCTTTGTCGTGGAAGCCAATCCCGAAGAGGCATCACGCTCGGCTATTATCACTATCATAGGCGGACAGGCAAAACAGCAGGTGGAGGTGGTGCAGGCAGGATTGAGTTCATTAAAACGTATCACTATTGTCCATTCCAACCGTATGTTCAGCATTCCCAGGTTCCGGGGAAGCGACTTGACCGGACTCATCAAATGGGGTGACGGGAAGTCGGAAGAGTATGCCGATGGCAGCAGCCATACTTATACTACCGATCCGCCCTATACCGTGGTGGTGGGAATGAATGGCGCGGAAGAGGTGACTTTGCATGACTTGAGCGGTGTGGAAGAAGTGGATTTTTCTAAGTTCTGATGCTATCTGTAACTTATTTCTTCGTATTGGAGGAGAATTGAATCCAGAAGGAAATGGATACCAGGATCGGGACTCAAGAGTTTATAATAATAGCTATATTGAAAATACAAAGAAGAGAATCAGAATGGCAAACTTCGGCAAAAGACTGCGGAGTTTGCCATTCTCATTAGGGAATACTGACTCTGAATACATAATGAACTGAGATTATGGCGGAAGCTAAAGATGGGAAAGAAAAGAGGAATACAGGAAATTGAATAGTGTCAATTACAATGAGGGTATAGCGTGGCACATTATACATTATAAAGTAAGTGAAGAATTTTGAACTAAATTAAAACAAATTCAATGTATTGTTATTTATTGATAGGACTTTTGTATTTTTGAAAACTTATTCATCAAGGAAAGTTTTTTGAGAATGAACTTTCTGCAGACAATAGACTATTTATGAAAATAATATTACTTAGCTTGCTCCTGTGTCTGTTTTGCTCTTGGAATGTGGCGGCACAAGGAAATGACATGAGTTGTTATCCTGAGGACACCATTGCTCATCAACTTTCAAAAAAGGAATTAAGACGCCGGAAGGTGGCCAAACGCAACATACATTATAATATATTGGGAGGACCGAGTTATACTCCGGACTTTGGTGCGTTGATAGGAGGGAGTGCTCTTGTTACATTTCGTATGAATCCGTCGGATACCTTGCAAAAACGTTCTGTATTGCCGATGGCCGTTGCGGTGATGTTCGAGGGAGGGTTGAACCTGATGGTGAAACCTCAGTTGTTTTTCAAGAATGATAAATTCCGTATTTTTGGAAAATTCACTTACAAGAATACATTGGAGAATTTTTATGGTATCGGCTATGCTACCAATAAGCATTATGAGCGCAGTGACTCTACCAGTGAATATCGTTATAGCGGTTTCCAGATTAATCCGTGGTTTTTATTCCGTTTGGGTAAAAGTAATTTCTTTGCCGGTCCCCAGATTGACTTGAGTTATGATAAAATGTCCGAGCCTGCCAAACATTTAATTAATCAGCCTGATTATAAAAGGTTGGGAGGTACCGCCAGCGGATATTCTACTTTCAATTCGGGAGTAGGATTTTTGTTGACTTACGACAGTCGGGATATTCCTGCTAATGCTTATAAAGGTATTTATCTGGATTTTCGTGGATTGATGTATCAGAAATTCTTGGGAGGAGATAATAATTTCTACCGTTTGGAGGTGGACTACCGCCAATATAAAAAGGTAGGAAATAGAAAAGTTATAGCTTGGACTGCTCAGACCAAGAATGTGTTTGGAGATGTTCCTATGAACCAATATGCTTTAAGCGGCACTCCTTTTGATCTTCGTGGATATTATATGGGGCAGTATCGTGATAAATCCTCTCATGTGGTGCTTGCCGAATATCGTCAGATGTTCAATACGGATAAAAGTACATGGGTAAAGCGTATGTTGCATCATTTGGGTTTTGTTGCTTGGGGAGGTTGTGGTTTTATGGGACCTACCATGGGTAAGATTGAAGGAGTGTTACCCAATGCCGGTGTGGGACTTCGTATCGAGGTGCAGCCGCGTATGAATGTACGTCTGGATTTCGGACGTAATTTTGCCAATGACCAAAGTTTGTTCTATTTCAATATGACAGAAGCATTTTAATGGAAGTAAACACTATGCAGACTGAATATATATTAAAAGCGATGGATGCGGCTTTTGCTGCCGGTAAGGAAATTCTGAACGTTTATAATGATCCTTCTTCTGATTTTCAGATTGAAAGGAAAGCCGATAATTCTCCACTGACTCTTGCAGACCGTAAGGCGCATGAAATCATTATGACTTATTTGCAGGAAACAGACTATCCGGTATTGAGTGAGGAAGGAAAGCATTTGCCATATGAGGTACGGGCGAAATGGGATACGCTGTGGATAGTCGATCCCTTGGATGGCACAAAGGAATTTATAAAACAGAATGGAGAGTTTACTGTCAATATTGCGTTGGTAGAGAAAGGAGTTCCTGTTTTTGGAGTGATTTATGTTCCTGTCAAAGAGACGCTTTATTGGGGTGAAGTGGCAACCGGCGCTTATAAAATGGAAGGAGTAACCGGACGTGCAGACCGTTCACTGGAAGAAATGAAGGCATCGGCATTTCGTATGCCGTGTGCCGGAACGCATGAAACTTTTGTTCTGGTCGCTTCCCGTTCCCATCTGTCGGTCGAAACGGAAGAGTATATTGAGGAAAAGCGAAAGATATATCCTCATGTGGAGTTGATATCGGTGGGCAGTTCCATCAAGATTTGCAAAGTGTGTGAGGGACTGGCCGATGAATATCCTCGTTTTGCTCCTACCATGGAGTGGGATACGGCTGCCGGGCATGCCATAGCCAAGGCATCAGGAGCAGAAATATATCAGGCGGGAAAAGAAGAACCGCTGAGGTATAACAAGCCGGACTTGCTGAATCCTTGGTTTATCGTTAAACGAAACTAATATCCGGAGTCGATGCTGACATTTGAAGTGATTATTGTATTTCTGGGGTTGATAGGGATGGTGACCGCGCTGCTTCTTGATAAGATGCGTCCCGGAATGATCTTGTTTTCTGTAACTGTATTTTTCCTTTGTTTTGGTATATTGACACCGAAAGAGATGTTGGAGGGTTTTAGCAACAAGGGAATGATTACTGTGGCGTTGCTTTTCCTGATCAGTGAAGGGGTTCGGCAATCGGGAGCATTGGGACAGTTGATAAAGAAACTTCTGCCTCAGGAGAAAACGACGGTCATGAAGGCGCAGGCACGTATGCTGCCCGCTATTTCTTTTGTTTCTGCTTTTCTCAATAATACGCCGGTGGTTGTGATTTTTGCTCCTATTGTCAAACGATGGGCAGAGTCTGTCTGTATTCCGGCAACCAAATTTTTGATTCCTATCTCATACGCTACCATATTGGGTGGAATGTGCACGCTTATCGGGACTTCTACTAATTTGGTGGTGGATGGTATGATTCTGGATGCCGGATATAAGGGGTTTGGAATGTTCGAGTTGGGTAGGGTAGGTATTTTCATTGCTTTGGCGGGCATTCTTTATTTGTTGTTTTTCTCTTCAGGATTGTTGCCTGAGGCTCGGAAGAATACGGCAGACGATGAGTATGTTGAAGCGGAGCCTTCTTCTTATCATCGTGTTGAGGCGGTGATAGGTGTACGTTTCCCGGGTATCAACAAACGGGTGGGGGATTTTAACTTTGCCCGTCATTATGGTGCCGAAGTAAAAGAAATAAAGCGAAGTGGTGTTAGTATTACCAATAATCTGTCAAGGGTGAAGTTTCATGAGGGAGATACATTGGTGTTATGGGCCGATGATTCATTTATTTCTACATGGGGGGATTCTTCTGTATTTGTATTGTTGGCTAATGGTAAAGACACCGAACCGAAAGGTGACAGGAAAAAACGTTGGTTTGCATTGACTTTGTTGGTGTTGATGATTGTGGGAGCGACAGTGGGAGAGTTACCTTTTATGGAAGAACTATTTCCCGGTGTTGAGCTTGATATGTTCTTTTTTGCGGCTGTAACGACTGTGATAATGGCGTGGACCAAACTTTTTCCGGCACGTAAATATACTAAATACATCTCGTGGGATATCTTGATAACCATTGCCTGTGCATTTGCTATCAGTCGGGCTATGGTAAATTCCGGAGCATCAGGTTTCATTGCTCATGGAATTATTGATATGAGTGATGATTATAGTCCGCATGTGTTGCTGGCTGTTTTATTTATTATCACCAATCTGTTTACTGAGTTGATAACTAATAATGCCGCTGCTGCACTGGCTTTTCCGCTTGCCCTGTCTTTGTCCGATCAGTTGGGTGTAAGTCCGACACCTTTTTTTGTTGTCATCTGTATCGCTGCATCTGCCAGCTTTTTTACTCCTATCGGTTATCAGACTAATTTGATTGTGCAGGGTATCGGAAACTATAAATTTACAGATTTTGTGCGTGTCGGTTTGCCGTTGAACATATTGACGTTTATAATTTCGGTTATTCTGATACCGATGATATGGCCTTTTTGATAAAGTAAAAGATTAAATGAAAATAGAGAATGAAAGACGAGAACATATATCCTATATTTGACCGTATGCTTTCCCGGAAGGATAAAGAAGCGCTGTTGGGACAACGGGGAGTTATGCTGTGGCTGACGGGACTTAGCGGTTCCGGTAAGAGTACTATTGCCATAGCTTTGGAACGTGAATTACATAAACGTGGTTTGCTCTGCCGTATATTGGACGGGGATAATATTCGTAGTGGCATCAATAATAATTTGGGCTTTTCGGCAGAGGATCGTGTGGAAAACATCCGTCGCATAGCCGAAATAGGCAAGTTGTTTGTTGATACGGGAATCATTACCATTGCCGCTTTCATCAGTCCCGGCAATGAGCTTCGGCAGATGGCTGCCCGTATTATCGGGATAGAGGATTTCCTGGAAATCTATGTCAGCACTCCTTTGGTAGAGTGTGAGAAACGTGATGTGAAAGGACTTTATGCCAAAGCACGTCGGGGTGAAATCAAGAACTTTACCGGAATTTCCGCCCCTTTTGAAGCTCCGGAGCATCCTGCCTTATCTTTGGATACTTCTAAGCTGAGTTTGGAAGAGTCGGTCAATACTTTGTTGGAGTTGGTGCTCCCCATTGTTGGTAAAAAAGGAGAAAAAATATAATTCATTATAAAATGGAAGAAAATTATA
>OGMD01000910.1_pt1 | contig 11481 bp, 7 predicted proteins | sample 1573041 | NCBI WGS metagenome assembly OGMD01 (sample SAMEA2582007, study PRJEB24529) | metagenome | biome: Human gut stool | place: China | collected 2011 | reverse complement strand
TCTTGAAAACCGTTGTACTGCGAGGTACCCGGGGTTCGAATCCCTGTCTCTCCGCGCTAGAAATGAGAAATTCTATGCAAGTCCCTGTAAACTAATAGTTTGCAGGGACTTTTTTTATGTCTGATTAGGGGGGGATAATGCACCGTATAGCACTCAAAAGGGCTATTGTTAGGTGTCCTTTTTTGGACCTCATTTTTTCTCCACCGATTAGTGTGTAATGCGCTTATTTGCAATGTTTTGCGGATTATTATATTGCACTGGTTTTAGTTATTTTGCAAGTCAAATTTTTAAAACCATGTGAAGTATGGAAAGATCAACTTTCAGCCTCTTGTTCTATGTGCGTAGAACAAAATTGAACCGGGATGGAGAGGCACCGGTTATGTTTAGAATAACAGTGAACGGAGTGCGTGCTGATGCCTCCCTGAAGAAGACAATTCTTCCGGAGTTGTGGGATTCCCAAAAGGGCAGGGCCAAGGAAAGCAAACGTGACGGTAAGGGAAAAGAGTTGAACTTGTATCTTGATGCTGTCCGCAGCCGTATCATGAAAGTACAGCGGGATTTGGAAATTGAAGGGAAGTATATAACTGCCCCGATGATACTGGACCGCTATTTGGGGCTCGGCGTTTTTGTGGAGCATAGCCTGTTTGAACTTTTTCGCGAACACAATGAGAAATGTGCCAAGCTGAAAGGGGCGACCATGGCTCCGGCTACGGTCCAGCGTTATGAAACCTCGTTAAAGCATACCGAAGACTTTGTTTGGGAGACCTACAAAAAGAAGGATTTCCTTCTCAGCGATATGTCCAGGCAGTTCATTGAGGATTACATGTTCTGGTTGCTTACGGAAAAGAAATGCTGCCATAACACGGCAACGAAGTATTTGAAGAACTTCAAGAAGATTATCCGCATCGCTTTGGCAAAAGGATGGCTGCAGAAAGACCCGTTTGCGGAATATAAATTCACGCTTGAACAGGTGAACCATGATTTCCTTGAAGATACTGAGGTGCAGAAATTACTGAGCAAGGAGATTACTATCCCGCGTATGGCCCAGGTTCGTGATATCTTTGTGTTCTGTTGTTTCACTGGATTGGCATTCTCGGATGTCAAGCAATTGAGCAAAGAAGATCTTGCTGAGGACTCCAATGGAGTTAAATGGATCAGGAAAACACGAAAGAAAACCAAGATTATGTGTAATATTCCATTGAGGGAGATTCCATTGAAAATTCTGAAGAAGTATGAGAATGATCCACAGTGTATCTTAAAAAGAGTACTGTTACTGGTTATGTGCAATCAGAAAATGAATGCGTACCTTAAGGAGCTGGCGGATATTTGTGGAATTAACAAAACGATATCCACGCACACTGCCAGACACACTTTTGCGACTTATGCGCTTGCCAATGGGGTTTCGATGGAGAGCGTAGCAAAAATGCTCGGCCATACTAATCTTCAGATGACACGGCATTATGCACGTACGTTGGATAGGACAGTAGTTAAAGAGTTGTTTCAGATTAAGGATAATTTCGTGATGGCAATTTGATACCAATGGTTTAAAAGGATAGTCAGAAGTTAGTTGACTATCCTTTTATGTGTTTGAGTTGAGGTTGACAAAGTATAAGGCATTGGAAACCTCAAGTCTTTTATTTTGTGAAAATAATGATAAATTTTTGCTCATGAACATAGATTTAATCATAATTATATTTGGTCTGGTTACATAAGATGCTATATATTTTTTTTTCTAATGTATTTTCAATAAATTGCAATCATTTATTTGTGATAGTATGTAAATAGAGGTTAGATACTTGCTACAAAAATTGGTACTAATTTTTAAAAGATAGGTTATTATGGCAACAGACGCACATTGTACACCGATAAGGTGGCTGTTTAAGTACATGATTGGTAGGTTTGAAAATACAAATGACTCCTTTTTAGATTTATGTGAGAATCTTATTGCTGAAAATAAGATTAAGCCGGGCATACAGATTGATGATACTTTAAATGCTCATATTACTCCTGATGGGGTAATTATACTTGGAGAAAGATTAATGTGTTATTTATGGTGCATGTGCTATTTTGGACTTGTTTCCTATGAAAAGGCTATTGCTGTTTATCATGAGAATATGATTAATGGCACAAATGAAGACATAGATTACGAAGACGTTGAAATTGCAGAAAAATGTAGGCGTTATGCGATGTCGCTTAAGCCTGGATTAGTTGATTGGCCGGATGAACTACCTAAACCAGAAGAACATGATGGTAATGAATCCATCAATATGACAAACCAGGTTTTTTTGTATGCAATGAATTTTATAATGTGTCATGAATTGGCCCATCGAGAATTAGGACACAAGGGTGGACTTCGCGGTGAAAAGTCAATAAATCAAGAATATGCTGCTGATGAAAGGTCGTTTGAACTTATGCTGCAGGGTCGTAATGGGAAGAATGACTTGACGATAGAGTTGGGTATTTTGATAGGATTTTGTGCAATCTTAATGTTGTCATCTAACGAAAAAGATGGGCTTACGCATCCAAGCTCCATTAATAGGTTGGAGGCTTTTTTAAAGAAAATTGATCCGGAATCCGAGAGTCAGCTTTGGGGAGTCGCATGCCTGTATCTTGGGGTGTGGGATTCTATTTTTAGAAAAGATTTCGATTTTCCAGAAGTAGTAACAACACATAAAGAGATGTTTTATAAAGTAATAGGTCAGATCAGATAAAAGTTTTTTTGTGGAAGTAAAACTGGCGTTTGACTTCATAGTTATGGAATAGTAAATATAATAAATGTGTAATAAATGTATGGACAAATCTATTTACGACATATTTCTTATGACTTCGGTTAGAGAATCAGAGCTTTGGAAAGAGGCTGTTTTTGTTTTCGATACATCATCAATATGCGAGCTTTATAATCTTACTGAAACTACCAAGGTCACTATGACGGGGATATTCACCAGTTTGAAAGATCGGATTTGGATTCCCGCTCAAACGATGTATGAGTATCAAAAGAATAGGGACAAAGTAATCATGAATCCTATTGCTGAAAAATATATTGAGCCGAAATTTTTGAAACAAGATATAGTTTCTCGACTGAAAGAGTTTATTGACCTTCATAAATCGATGCCTTACTACCATCCTTATATTGATTTGCCTGTACTCGATAAGTTAGAAAAACAGAGTGATGAACTTAATACCATTCTGAGAGATATAAGTGAATCAATTACTAATCAATATAAAAAGCGAAAGGCAGATATTATTGCTCTGAAATCAAAGGATTGTATCTATGATGCTGTAGTGACTTTTAATATTGGTACACCATTCTCGTATATAGAGCAATTGAAGATTGTGCAAGAAGGGGAATTGCGGTATCGTAATAGAATTCCCCCAGGATATCTTGATGAAAAGAACAAGTCGGGTACTCAAATCTATGGTGACCTTATTATATGGAAAGAAATATTGAGATATTCAGAAGAGAAACAAGTGCCCATAATCTTTATCTGTAATGACATTAAAACGGATTGGTATATGGAGTATGATAAAAAGTTTGGCCCTAACGTTCCACGGCATGAATTAATCAAGGAATTTTTTGATATAACAGGTCAGGAAGTATGGTTTTATACATTAAACAGTTTATTGATTGTTTGGAGAAGTATTATAAAGATTCGACTATGCTTCCTCTATTTAAAGGTCTGGATGCTGTGAAGTTTTTGCTTGAAAAAAGGGCAAAAGAGTGCTTAAAAACACTGACGCATATCGATATGATGACTGTGGAATGCGAGAACTGTTCTCATCAATTTGAAGTAGATGCTGCTGGACTTGATTTTGAATGGGAGCATAATGGCAGTCATGAACGGTCAATGGGAACTGAATTTGAATATATTGCCACGGAATGCGCAAATTGCCCTAAATGTGGCAATGAGATAGAGTTCGAATTTCATGTTTGGGAATATCCGGTTGGTGCGTTTAACTACGCTGATACTGAATGTCGCAATGGAATATTAATTAAGTATTTAAAATTGGAAAAGTTTATATCATTTGATGATTCAGAGGAGAGAGAATCGTGTATTTTGTGTGGCGAATGGCTAGATATTGACGAGATGGGGCTTTGTAGTAATTGTCGTGGTGATTATAATCGAAAAGTTGAAAGTGATGACTAAGCCTGAGGCGAGGCACTATACAAAATATTGTGGCTAGTGCCTCTTTACACCTCTTTATATCTGGCATATTTTTCTATGGAAGAGTTCTGGTGCACTTTGATTTTTTTTAGAGGCTTGTTGCTGTGGTTTATCGGCTACGATTCAACCTGAAATCAAAAAGACATTTCGTAGGCTCTTATGTCGTTTTCTGATAATCTTAGCTATTGCTTACCAATATTTACCAGTTCATCATAATAATCAGATATTTCTTTCAGGAACTTTGCGAAAGGTCGTTTGGTATACTCTTGAGTGCTTTCCGGATAGCCCAATAATGATAGGATCATTTTTGATCTAACCGTCTTATCGTTTAATATATCCTGATAGAATCCTTGCGCTACATTTGAAGTCCAATACTGCTTCCTTATTAGCAGTTCATGCGCTATATCATTATGTTCTTTATATAGGTCTTTAACAGCAAACAGATTGTTATGTACATCCAATGTTATTGCATCACCTTTAAATTCAATTTCAATGTTTTCTGTTTGTACGCTGGCGAATTCTGAAAAGATGTCAGTATTATTAAGTTTAAAACAGAATATCCATTTATCTTCATATTCATAGGGGTGCGGGACTTCGTATTTATCATAGGTTTTGGCTAAGGCGTGTTTTTCCCCTTTGATATCTACATTACAAGTTGTGCAACAAGGTATCATATTATAGAATGAGAGAGCTAAAAATGGGAATTTCCCTTTTGGCAAGAAATGGTCAATTTGTGGTTTGACTACTTTGTCGTCTCTGTCAATACTAAATATATAGTTTCTCCCGCAATATGGACAGATTCTCAGATTCTTATTTTTGACAAAGCCCACTTTACAAAAAAGGTCGGTTTTATTATAAATCCCCTCAATAAATACCCTACTGACGCAACGATTAAAATCAGCTACTTTTTTATTTTTTAGAATATTTCTCAATGTGGTTTTATCTTCAGATGTCAGTACCTCCTTATTCTTGAACTTTTCTACTATTTTCTTCTCCTGATCATCCAATGAACGTTTCTTTATAGATTGTTCCTTGAAAAAAGAATCTGTTTTTCCCCCTTTGTCGAAAAAATATTGAGTGAACTCCAATAACTCATTGGGTTGTCCGGTCAATAGTTTCCTTAGATAACTTTCGTCGTTCAAGCAAGTTTTGAAAAACTCTCTGGTGGTCGAATCTTCTGTAATGAGATATTGTCTTCCATTTCTTGGATATATCCACCATTTTTCACGATTACGTATTGCATTGAGTACTACATCCTTATGTTTTTCAAAGAATGCTTCTGCTTTCTGGTTGTCTTTAGTTAATCCATACATATTTATGGCAATCTACTTTTTAAATATCCTTTGATAAATGGGTCTCCTATAAATTCTGAAATTTCTTTTGCTTCACTTTCAGTCATTGGTTCATGATTTTTATTCTCTCTCTCATTTATAAAATCCAGTACTGCTTTTATTTTTTTGTCTACGAAACATCCCAATGCATTCTGTTCCAGGAAAAAACCGTTTTTCAGTATGTCATATACATTGGCCCCAAATGTCTCACCAGCTACATCTTTATTGGCTACCTTGCCTTCTTTCAGAAACAGGATGTTTCTTTTAAGTATATCAGACAATAAGAAAGGAGAGTGGGTGATGATGCAGATATTGATACTTCTTATAATTTCTTTTTTAAGGTGCAATCTATCTATTGAAGTGAGTAATTTATCAAGGTATTTACGTTGATATTCCGGATGATAATACATTTCCACCTCATCCAATATGATATTCATGTTTGAGTAATGCACTCTATGTGTGTCATCGATTACGCTACTTAAGTTTATCAAATGATACAGAATGGAACTCATGCTATATAGCATTTGCCGCTCACCGGAACTCATGGTGCTGAGGGTTACTTCTCCACCGCTTGTCCTATTTAAGATTAAGTCTGTCTCATAAATTGGTGGATAGAGCTTTTCCAATGTTCCATCTATTGTCATTCCTGATTCATTCTGCAACTGACAGATTGGGATTTCTATTTTTCCATTATCATATAAGCTTGAAAAATAAGTTGATGAATCGTTTGATAGCAATCTGTTTTCAATATGGTAAAGTGTTTGATGGATCTTGGCGGTGATATGTGTATGCTTTTGCTCTATGATATCTATCAAATCATTAATATCTTCCTCTCTCTCTAATGTGAAACCGTTATATTTTAAACTGATAGAAATGGTTTTACAAGCAAGGTAGAGCAAGGATGCTTGCATTTGTCCATCTTTTAATGTTGTCAATTCTTTAATACATGTTTTGATATCATCAACAGTATTGACTTTAACAGTTTGTCCATTACCTTGAAACTCTTGTTCATATTCTATTTTATCTGTTTTTGTGATATTCACTCTTTCATACCATTTTTGGTAAATAGTCAATAAAACTTTCAGATAAGGCAGATTGAAAATCGATTCTGATGGTGTATTTTCATTCTTGTAGCTTTCCCAATTGAGAGATTGCGCTTCCAGCTTTCTCAGAATAGTCTTGAAAGAAAAAAACAGCTCGAATTTTGTAGCTTCGTATCCTTCTAAAAACTGAGGTAATGTTACTAATATACTTATCAGTCTTGTTCTGCTTAAATTGGTCTCCTTATTGACATCAAAGTTTCCTTCATCTCTCATTGGATTGATAACAGCAGGAGTCAGATACCCGTCATTTTTATGAAATAGACCGTTTAGCCAATGTTCGTATTTGATAATTTTTGACTCTTTACCGGATTTATAGAATAAATCTTGATAATTTTCATCTTTTCTTGTGATAGATTCAATTCCTTCCAAATCATGTATTTCTTTTATATTCAGTGAGTAGTGTGAGTAATTCACTATGATGCTATAAAAGAAACTGGTTAGAGCCTTGCGGTTATTGATTAGCTTCGCTTCACCCTTTTGTTCATTCCAATTATCAAAGAGAGTATCTTTTTCTGTCTCAACAACAATTCTGCCATCTTTCATGCAATATAAGTAACAGTATAATTCAGAATTATCCTTTTCTTTAATTGTATAGAAAAATGTTGCAGATAAATCTCTAGCCCAATATAAATGAGCCGAATCACGTCTATCATCATCTCTGATAGTTGCATACGCCAAATTATTAAATAGTCTAAAAAGTATTTCTAGCAAGGAACTCTTTCCACATCCATTCTTCCCGACAATAGCATGAACTGATATGGCCGGGCCATCCGGATTGGAGGTGTAAAGTTCTTTTTCCAACTTACTTTGCTTCCTATCAATCTCTTTGAAGACGGAAAGAAGTTCTTTGTCCGGCTGATTTATTTTTTCATCAAGTTTGTATGTCTCAAAAAATGGATACCACTCTTCGTTTAGTATTTTTTTTACTGCTGGAGAGGTTTCGTTTTTTCTTATTCTGATGCCTATTAATTTCATTTGATCACTTCGTTTGATTTTATAATAAAAAGAATACTATTGTAAGAAAGTTTTGCAAGGTACATATTTTTGATGATGAAAACAAATTTGATGAAGAATATTGTGGATCTTCTTGGTTATAGCTAATTGTTTGTAACTAGTTTTTTAATGTATCTTGCTTTATATCAGAGCAATAAGATAAAATGTCCATTATTTTTATTCCCTTTCTTTCTGTTTAACTGATGACTAATCGTTTTCCAATTTGGTTTCTATCTTTAAATCATCTTTGACCTTTGAAAATGATGATATATATCCTGAACCTTCTAGCATAGATACAAGATTCCTGTTTAGAGTCGTATCAGGTAACATCACTGGCTCTTCTTTTTCGGCAATCTTACAATAGGGTTCGGGCAATAAAGTTAGCATCCTTTCTGTGATTGTGTGGTCATCTAGATTCTGTTTGATTGTATTATATGCCACTAGAAAAGCATTATCGATATTGGACGTTTGAGAAATAGATTGTTGTAATAGCTCGTAATCTATATTCACTTTCACATGCGTTAAAATCTCACATATCATATCAGCTAGCTTTTGGTTAACTTCCACGGATGAAGCTTTAAGTGAACTAAGTATCTCACCTTTTTCCATATTAGTCAATTGAGTACTGCTTAGCAAATTAATTACTAATTCTTGATTATATGTTATTGTTTTCTTATTCTCAAGGAATTGTTTCTTATAATGTAGAAGGAAATAGCTGAAAAGAGCACAGCTGAAACGATGAAGATACTCCATATTCTCCTCTGTGTAGTCTATACGATTGTTGTCAATCAGGCACATTATTCGCTTTTCTTCTAAGTCGGACCTATAAGGATCAAAACTGTAATCGAAGGTAAATTGACAGCTAAAAGAGTTTAATATTTGTTTGTAGGATTTCATTGAAAGCTTATTACTATTCATGATGCTTTGGCATAACAAGTTTGCACTGGCTTCACCTGCTTCGTACTTTTGTTCCCCCAGGACTTGTGAATGCCTATCTAAGAATCCCCATAGAACATCGTCTATGCTTTGGCTATTTACGGTAAAGTAGATAAAGATATTTTCCCAAGTTGGAATGACTAAATCTAGCTCAAATGCTAGTGATTTGAATTCATTTTCTACTTTTAAAGCATCGGAAATGAAATTGATGTGTGTTTTGAGATAATGTTTTTTTATTTCAATGTCTATTTTCTTATGGTTCACGATCTCTATTATAGAATCTTCATTTTCATCACACATATCGGTTCGAAATATCTCGCTGATGCACGTTTCTATATGGCACATGATGTTATCTATAAACTCTATGTTTCTAGTCTCCTTTATTTTACTTAATGATAGTTTTTCCTCATTAATGTTATATCTATTTTTACCTAAATAATTTGTTAATAAAGCTAGATTATGACTGGTTATTTTGTAACTAGATTGGTTAATTACAACGTCCAATAGCTCATTAGAAGTATTTGTTAGCTTCTGGAAGCAGCATTGATTGGCGATAACTTCTATTTTTTCTTTATTAAAACAGTTATATCGTGTTGCTATATATAGGTAATTGTCTTCTATCCATTCTATTTGCGGGCGCACTATGCATTTATTTTCACAAAAAACAAGCCATGCTTCAATTAGTATGTCCTTTTCTTTACTGTTGTAAATTATCACCCAACTCTCGGCAGGGTCCCAATTAATATAGTGCCTGAATACATTGGATATATGTTTACCTTCTTGGTAATACCGAGCAAGGAATTCAGTTTGAACATTTGGATGTTCTAGACGAGCCATAAACAACTCAAATCGTTCTTTTTCTTGTGTTGAGTGCTGAGATAGATAATCTAATAGCTGTATATTCAATATACTGTCATTATGATAAGTGTATATCGGTAGTTGGGTGACAAAATTTTTAATTTTATCTATAGAAGCATCATAGCTTGGTCTTTTATCTAATTTCATGGCTATCGATAAATCCCAGTCTTTTTGAGAAATAGTATTTGGATAAAAATAAGAAATATAGTCATAGTAGTCTTCAGTAATATATCCACGTCGAATAAAGAGTTCCATCATTGGTTCCAGAGTTAGAGCTTGATAATCTTCGCAATCATTGAAGTTAAATTGCATGAACAATCCTGTTAAAGGGAGGGTGCTGATGCGGTACTTCTCTCTTTCTAAAATGTCTTTTTTTCTTTCAATGTCTGCATCATTACTTTGAATGGCGTTCAAACGTTCCTCAAAAGTCATCTTATCGTCTACAGTATCCTGAATTGTAGAAAAAGGAATGTTGGTATTGTCAGTATAGGCACTGCCATAAGAAACATATTGGTAAGTTATCTTTTTAATTAAGATTAGTTTATTAAAGTATTCTTCCTTTTGCCATATACTGTCAAAGTCTATAAATGAATCGCCTATTTTTATTGCTTGAAGATCGCTTTTGCATCGATTTTTGTATTCATACATGTATATTTTTCGAAGTTCCTGAGCTTTTAAATGTTCATTTCTTCTTCTTAGCTCTTTTTGTTTGACAAGATTTGTTTTGCGTTGATCTAGAACATGTAATGCAAATGCTACGAATTTTCTCTTAGTTTCTTTACATATACAACTGAATACTTTACCATGCTTATTATGTAAAGCAGAAAAATCGTCTGGATAATAGTTCTTATAGACAATCATGGCTAAAAGCTTTGCATGATTAAGATTTGTGCCATTGGTAAATAGCCTATTGTGGTATTGATGATATTCATTGGCTATATTTTTCAGCAATCTCATGTCATCAATAAAAAATGAAATCTCTTGCAAATCTTCATCACAAATCTCTCCCTCGTGTTTTCTCTTCCCTAGAGCTTCCTTTAATTTGTCTTTGGCGTTAGATGGATTGATAACAGGAATAACAGTTGCGATATAATCGAAAAATTTGGTTCTGGATGAATCTTTGAACATATCATCTCTTACAGCATAAATGAATTTTATCTTTCTTCCAATGACTGCAGATGCATTTAACAGGAAATTTAACTCCCTCAGTTTTAAAAATATATTGGACGTGTCAAAACGGTCTAAATCTTCTACAATCACCACATTGTAATTAGTTGCTTGGAAAAAATAAAGTATTTCGTCCATATGTCGATTGAATATGGAGTTTTCATCTTTAATTTCAATTTGACCATCTTTAAGATTGAGCTTGTTTAATCTTGTACTACCATAGAATTTGATAATGTACTTGATAATAATGTATACTGCATACAGGAGATATAGTAATGCTATAATATCACATATTAAATCCAAAATAGGTCCTCTACTAAAAAGAATGTATAGGGAATTAACACGAAGCCAAGTTGGTTCAAAAACGATAGCGAAAGATAGGACAACCCCTAAAGTACCCCAACTTATTTTTTTTAGGTGGTTTTTGGTTATATGAATAATCCGTTTGAAACGGGAGTTAGGTAATGTGTCGGCTGTTTCTCGGTAGATTAGCTGTTGAAGTATGCTATACTCTATTTTTCTATTGAGTATTTCATTATCGTCAATTTCATTGATAGTATCAGAATTTCCCTCATTGGAACAATCTTTCAAAGTCTCTTTATTCTCTTCTTTTTTGTGATGTTTTCCATCCTCTAGTGAGCTAGAGATATTGGCAAGAAGTTCCAAGACTCCTTAGAAATCGACATTAATGTGCCAAGAACGGAACTTTTTCCCGAACCATAAGGACCAGTCAGTGCAATATTTAAAACACCTTCTGTTTCCATGGCCTGCTGTAAATCACGTACAGATTCATAGGCTGGCTCATCTTCTGATAAGATAGTAGGAATTAAAGGCTCTTGAACCCATAACTCAGAATCTTGCTCTTGTATAACTTGGTCTATGGTAGATTCTTCCGTATTATGCATATTGTGTTCAAGAGCCTTTAATTCC
>OGMD01000895.1_pt1 | contig 11680 bp, 8 predicted proteins | sample 1573041 | NCBI WGS metagenome assembly OGMD01 (sample SAMEA2582007, study PRJEB24529) | metagenome | biome: Human gut stool | place: China | collected 2011 | reverse complement strand
GCGATTTGAGAATAGTTTTAAAAGAAATAATAATTAAGGAGTGAAGGGCAATTCTAACATTTAGAAGTATACATGGAACAACAAAATGAAATTATCATATATCAGTCTCAGGATGGTACGATAAAAGTCGATGTACTATTCTCGGAGGAGACGGTTTGGCTGACGCAGACACAGATTGGGTCTCTGTTTGGAAAGGCTAAATCTACTATAAGTGAGCATATCAAAAACATCTTCGAGGAAGGAGAGCTGAATGAGAATATGGTTGTTCGGAAATTCCGAACAACCACTCAGCATGGTGCGATTGAAGATAAGACACAGAGCCACGAGGTTAATTATTACAACTTGGATGTAATAATCTCAGTCGGCTACAGGGTGAAATCTATGCAAGGTACACAGTTCCGTATCTGGGCAACGCAACGTTTGAGGGATTATATCATCAAGGGGTTTACTCTGAACGATGAGCGATTCAAGAGCGGCTCATCCATGAACTACTTCCGAGAACTGTTAGACAGGATTCGAGAGATTCGCTTGTCTGAACGGCTCTTCTATCAACAAATCAAGGATATTTACGCCACTAGTATTGATTATGACCCGTCCGATGAAATGACCCTTGCCTTTTACAAAGAGATACAAAACAAACTTCTTTGGGCGGTTAGTGGCAAAACTGCAGCGGAATTGATCTATTATCGGGCAAATGCCGCATTGCCGCAAATGGGACTGACATCAACATCTCTGCCTAACAAGGTTCGTAAAGCAGATGTGGAAATTGGGAAGAACTACCTGAATGAGGAGGAAATTGGGATTTTGAAATTAATCGTAGAACAATTCCTCGCTTATGCAGAGACTCAAGCAATACAACACAAACCAATGTATATGCGGGATTGGATTGAGAAACTGAAGCAGGTGCTTACGATGAATGACAAAAATATACTGGAACACGCTGGGTCCATTTCTCATAAATTGGCACTGCAAAAAGCCGCTGATGAGTATGACAAATACAAGGAGGTTCAAAAACAGTTGGAGCGATTGGAAAGCATCAAAGAGTTGGAGAAAGATATTCAAAAACTGAATACAAATAAGAGAAAAAAGAAATAGTCTAAATCTTAAATTATAGCAGAGACAGAAAAGGATTCTTGGTCTCTGTTATAATACTTCTGAATATTTTGGTTATTAACAAAATCTCTTCTATATTTGCATAGAGTGTGTTTGAATGTAAGCAAAGCATAGATTATTAGTGCAACTTGACTTTCACCAAATCATTACCAACAACTTATTACTTCTCAATTACAACCTGTCAGTCAAATAAATACAAGAAATTTTCTTATAGGTAGCAAAGATACCTATAATCAATGAGATTATATCCTTTTTGATGAACCATTTACAAAGATGAAAAGCGGATTTTCTAATGAAAGAACACACTGTATTCCAAGACAAATTCAATACAATAAGTACGTAAATGGAACGAATATATAAACAATTGAACATTAATGCTTTAAAAACGTGATTATCTTTTTCGCAAAACACGTACGTGTTTCTGTAAAAAGTCGTACATGTTTTTCGGGAAACACGTACGACTTTTTACAGCATTATACGATAAGGAGCAAGAGCGTACATGAAAATATACGATAAGCCCCCCTTTTAACCAGAACCAAAAAGCATTTCTTCCTAAGCTCCATCTCATAGATATTTTGGTGTAGTTACCCTGATTCTGAAATAATTTGGTTATTTTTGTATATAATTAATGTCCATAGAACATGCCATGAATAAGAAATTGCAGATACACAACAAGAACATCTAAATAATAAACAACATGAAATCAACACTTATCGTAGGGATCGGTGCCTCGCTTCTTACAGCCGGTATCGCAAAAGCCCAACAGAGACAAGACATTACACCTAGAACGCCAAACGTATTGTTCATCTATGCCGACGACCTCGGTTATGGAGACTTGGAATGCTACGACGGCACGCAAGTGAAAACCCCGAATATCAACCGGCTTGCCAAGAACGGCATCCGCTTCACCAACGCTCACGCGACCGCTTCCACCAGTACGCCCTCCCGATATTCCATGCTAACCGGAGAATACGCATGGCGCCGCCCGGGAACGGACATCGCCGCGGGAAACGCCGGAATGATCATACGACCGGAGCGTTATACGATAGCCGATATGTTCAAGAACGCAGGATACGCCACGGCCGCTATCGGCAAATGGCATCTTGGCCTAGGAGACAAAGCGGGCGAGCAAGACTGGAACGCCCCACTCCCCACCGCCCTTGGCGATCTGGGATTTGATTATTCCTATATCATGGCGGCGACGGCAGACCGTGTACCCTGTGTATTCATCGAGAACGGACAGGTGGCGAACTACGATCCGGACGCCCCGATCTATGTCAGTTACCAGAAGAACTTTCCCGGAGAGCCGACCGGAAAAGATAATCCGGAATTATTATACAACCAGAAGCCCAGTTTCGGGCACGACCAATCCATCGTAAACGGAATCAGTCGTATCGGTTATATGAAAGGTGGCGGCAAGGCGCTTTGGAAAGACGAGAATATCGCCGATTCTATCGTGACACACGCCATCGATTTTATCAAGGAGAATAAAGAGAAGCCTTTCTTCATGTATTTCGCCACGAACGACGTGCATGTACCCCGTTTCCCGCACGACCGTTTCCGGGGAAAGAACCCGATGGGCGTGAGGGGCGACGCTATCGAGCAATTCGACTGGAGCGTAGGCCAATTGATGAAAACATTGGATGAGATGGGATTGACGGAAAATACCTTGATCATCTTGTCAAGCGATAACGGACCGGTCGTAGATGATGGCTACGCGGACCGGGCCGTGGAGCTACTAGGCGATCATAAACCCGCCGGACCGCTTAGAGGTAATAAATACAGCGCCTTCGAAGGGGGAACGCGTATCCCGGCTATCGTACATTGGCCAAAGGAGATCAAACAAGCCGCCGTATCAGACGCGCTAGTGAGCCAGATCGACTGGTTCGCCTCCCTTGCCTCACTGACGAATTCCCGTCTTCCGGAAGGAAGCGCGCCGGATAGCTATGATTATCTGGATACTTGGATCGGGAAAAGCAAGGAAGACCGCCCGTGGGTAATCGAGCAAGCGCTTAATAAAGCACTCTCTGTCCGTACGAAAGACTGGAAATACATCGAGCCGAGCGTAGGTCCCGTTATCATGCAGCATGAGAATATAGAGACTGGATATTCCCCCGAGCCTCAGTTATACGACATGACGAAGGTCTACGAGGAAGGAAATAAGGCCTTGCAACATCCGGAGATCGTTTTCCAATTGCAAGGAATCTTAAAAGGAGTTCGGGATCACACAATCAAGGCTAAATAATGGAAAGGAGAAACTTCATTAAGTCATCCCTCGGAATCGGTCTGGGCGCGACACTTTTGGGGATGACGCAGCCTATCAGAATAAGTTGTCCGAACTACGCAAGATGATGGTAGAGCATCTGTCCGAGCGAGGAGATTCATTCGTGAAAGACGGTAAATTGATGACTCTCGATACGACCCTATTGTACAGCCCCAATTTCCCGAAATAAGGGACGAGCGAGCCTCGTCCCTACAGTCTCTTACGTTTTTTACCTTTTTTTTATCGCAGAATGGATGTATCTTTGCCCGAGAAACTAGAAGATACTCAACTTAATGCTAGGAATCGTTAGTAAAGGAATCATTATAGGCGTATTGGTTTCGGCCCCCATGGGCCCCATCGGTATGCTCTGTATACAAAGAACACTAAATAAAGGACGTTGGCACGGGTTCGTCACCGGATTAGGGGCTGCTCTATCCGACGTGATTTATGCGGCACTGACTTGTCTGGGCATGGGAGTTGTGGTCAACTTCGTGGAGGCGAACCAAGCGCCCCTGCAATTGATCGGAAGTATCGTTCTCGGCATTTTCGGGTATTATATCTTCCAAAGCAACCCGACTAGGAACCTAAAGAAACACCGAGAAAAAAAATTATCGTTCACCCAAGACTTTATTACAGCTTTTCTACTTACCTTTAGCAACGTGTTAATCGTCTTGCTCTATATCGGATTATTCGCCCGGTTCGGTTTCGTGTTACCGGAACATTCGTTTTGGCTGCTGGTATTGGGCATTGTTTGCATAGGGTTAGGGGCCGTTCTTTGGTGGTTCGGCATAACATATATTATTGGAAAACTGAGAAAATGGTTCAACGTTAGAGGTATTTGGTTACTGAACCGGATCGTGGGCTCTGTCATTATCGTATTGTCTATTATCGGTGCCCTATCGGTTTTATTGACCTCCTACTTACAATGGCCTTTACTTCAAATCTATAGTTAAAATGAAAAGACTGAAAGTTCCTGTTATCCCCGTTCTGGATGTACTCGATATAACATCCATAGAACCGATTCTTGAGGTGCAATCCCAACGTGAGTTCCTCACCCATGCCAATTGGCATGGGTATCCATATAAGCCGATCACCGCTTTTAATATAGCCCGGACAGAGAAAAATCTATATATACGATATAGCGTGCAGGGTAATTCGCTAAAGGCGTCTTATGAGATGGACAATTCCTCGGTCCATAAGGATAGTTGCGTGGAATTCTTCATGAAAAAGGAAGGTGACTCGCATTATATGAATTTCGAGTTTAATTGTATCGGGACTTGCGATGCCGCCCGCCGTACCTCACGGGATATCAAGACGTCGCTTTCGCAAGAAGAGTATAAAAGCATCATAAGACTCCCATCCGTGAGAAGAAGGGCATTCGAGGAGATTAAAGGTATTCATACATGGAACTTGATCGTAGTCATACCACTCAAGTTGATGGGGTTAGATCCTAGTAATCTGCCGGAGAAAATACTAGGGAACTTCTATAAATGCGCCGATGAGACAATGAATCCGCATTTCGTAAGTTGGAGTCCGATCGACCTTCCCGAGCCTAATTTCCATTGTCCTGAATTCTTCGGGGAGATCTACCTGTAGTATAGACGTAGCGTGCTGCATGCAGCACGCTACGTCTATACAGGCAAGCCTATGGCTATTTATTATTCTTACCTAGTTTCAGCTCAATGACGAACGCTATTATCAAGCCGATTCCCCCGAACAAAAGAACCGAAGCCCCATAAGCCGTACCCGCTACCTCATGCCTGTACCAACCATCATCATAATAAGAATTTGTCGCCATACACATATTAATAATAAAGCCTACCAACAAACCTAATCCGATTCCCGCCAAAAGGCACCCGGCCTTTAAGCTACTGAACGAGAAGTTTCGCATGTAGTTAGGCAGTCCCAATTTACCATCGAAAGCAGAGGCATCCAGTTTATCACCGATCTTCTCGATAATCGCCAAACGTTCCCTCTTGCGAACAAACAACTCAAATAATCCGTAAATACCTGCACAAACGATTCCGACAACTAGCGGAACAGAAATAAAATCCATCATAACTGTATAATTTTAATTGATTCATTCATATTGTTTGCTAATTTGACGCAACAGTTTCCCATAGGTTACACCTCCGGGCTGAAAAATATTTTTTATTTTTGTTACCGCAAGTTGTAACCTATTTACCCGGCTTGCGTCCATTAAGTACAATGGAATTGTATACCGATACATATTACATACAAAGGATACAAGCGGGGGACGTGGCATGTTTCGCTTGCCTTTTGGACAAGTATAGCCGTCCGATTCACTCGTTGATCCTCAAAGTGGTACGAAGCCAAGAGGAGGCTGAGGAGTTGGCGCAAGATACGTTTATGAAGGTATTCAAAAACCTCGCCTCATTCAAAGGGGATTGTAGTTTCTCCACATGGATTTACCGGATCGCCTATAACACGGCGATATCATCGGTCAGGAAGAAGAGATATGAGTTTCTAGCGATTGAGGAGACTACACTTGAAAACGTATCGGAGGAGGAGGTTACGAACCTGTTCGGACAAACCGAATCCACGGAACAGGTTCAAAGATTGGAAGTCGCCCTTGAACAACTTCTACCGGACGAACGGGCCTTGATCTTACTCTTTTATTGGAAAGAAAAAACAATAGAAGAACTGGTCTCTATCACCGGCTTGACCGCCTCGAATATTAAAGTCAAGCTACATCGCATCCGAAAAAAATTGTTTGTATTATTAAATGAAATGGATCATGAGTAAGATAAACACAAATAAGGAACAACCCGATTTATTGGGGGATTTATTCAAACGCATACCGGAGGAGGAGCTTCCCGCCTCGTTCCGTTCGAACGTAATGCGACAAATCATGCTTGAGTCCGCAAAGGCGAAGAAACGTGACGAACGGTTCAGCCTGTTAGCGGCGATCGTGGCCTCGCTTATCATGATTTCCCTTGCGATCGTATCTTTCGTATATATGGAGATACCCAAGATAGCCGTCCCCACGATAAGCACATCGGCCTTGGCTTTCTATTTATACATAGGGGCCATCACGCTCATACTTCTATTGGCGGATTATAAATTGAGGAATCTATTTCACAAGAAAGGATAAGCACGAAGCGAGCTCCGTCCGTATACGAGGAATCTATGGACAAGGAACCATTCAGCCGCTCGGCGATCAAAAGACAGATAGAAAGCCCTAAACCCGCACCGGGTTTGTAATCATCCAGCTTCTCAAAGCGATTGAATACCGCAGCTTGTTTTTCAAGGGGAATACCGGCACCCGTATCCGTAACGGCTATGCATACCTTTTCCCGATCCGGCGCAAGTTGGAACGATAGGTTAATCTCACCTTTCTCCGTAAATTTAGCGGCGTTTGTCAACAGGTTTGTCAACAGTTGTTGCAGGCGCAGATTATCTACATGTACCACGATTGGTTCCCCAGCGGGAGAAAAAGTCAATTTAACCCCATCCGGCATCCGGTAGCGTACACTCTCCAATGCCATTTGGCAACACTCCAAAAGCGGATAATCCTTGATATTGAAATGAAGGTCTCCAGTCTCCATCCGGGATAAATCCAATACGTCGTTTACCAGATTCAACATCAAATCCGTATTATTCCGGATGATAGACGAATATTCCTCCCGCTCTTTCGCATCGGTAGAAGGTTCCACCAGCAAACTGGAGAAACCTACGATCGCATTTAACGGGGTCCGGATCTCATGGCTCATATTAGCGAGAAAAGCGCTTTTCATCAGGCTGGCCTCTTCCGCACGGGCTTTCTCCCTCATCAATCGTCTTTGGGATTCCAAAAGCAAGTCTTTCTCTCGCTGTAATTGGTTTTTCAAGGATCGTAGATGGCGGTAGTATAAAAACGAGATATAGAGGAGGATCGATAACACGACCGATATGGATAGGATAAAGATCAACAAATCTTGTTTCCGGGCGATACGTCGCCCGGCCTCCTCCAACTCTGTTTCTTTCAATTCCTTTTCGTGCAACTCATGCAAGGTCCGCAATTGATTTACCTGCCGAAGAAAAGAAGTTCCCCGCCTTTTCGTCAGCGTTCTATAAAGTTCATCATATAGAGCCATAACCTCCTCGAGTCGGCCCTGCTCCTTTAAGATATCCGCCTTGAACTGAATATCTTCGGGTAATCGCTCTGTCTCCAACACTTCATTTATATAACGCAGTGCCAACGGGATATCTCCAGCCGCCTTATAATAACGAGCCTTAACCGCTAGATAAGTATTGATCGCATAGTCCTCCTCTACCAAACTATTGCCGACATAGGAAGAGGCTTTATCCAACGCTTTCTTGGCATTTGCCAAATCTCCTTTCGAAAGATAAAAGCTCGTGTAAAAAGAATAAAGCAGCCAATACTCCCGCTCTAGTAGCAAAACATCACCTTTTTCTTGATTAATCTCATATTGCTCATCCAGCAGGGCTTTATATTGTTCCAAGATTCGTTCCGTCAACGTATATTGTTTCGTTCGGACACTACTTTCCAATTGATAAGAAGTTAACCGGATTTTAGTATCCATGATATCGGGAACATCTTTTATATCCTTCAATAAATCCAAACCTTCCTGAAAAGAGACTACGGCATCGCTATCCCTACGGATACGTTGGTAAATCAGCCCTAAAGTCTCCGAACAGCGAAGCAAGCCGTATTTATGATTCAGATTGCTCGCCAACCGATACAGATCCATCGCCTCACTCATTGCCAACTCATAATTCCCTAGCCAAAGGAGATCTTGACTGGAATAACTCTTCACCTCAAACAAGACATACGGATATTCATGGCGGGCCTTCGCCATAGAATCTACGATATTACAGCAATAGACCAAACTATCACGCTTAGACTGATTGTAATAATACTCGGCCATACCTTTCAATCCCCTATATGCGATAGATATGGAATCCACCGCCATCGCGTTCTCATAAAGACGTTGATAATAATCTTTCATTTTGGGCTCTTGCCGATAAAGCAAAGCCAACCGCTGCAATATGGGTAAAGTAGACGCTATCGTCGGGCAGCCCGGTAATACCCTCTCCAAGCTGTCGATCTCTGTTAAACGATCCTTGCCGGGAGGAGGCGTGGAAGATTTCATCGAGCCGCAAAATACAAGGGAGATCATAATAACCACCCCTATACGTATGGATATCCCGTTATCGAATAGATTCATCAGCCTCATATAGGGGTTTCAATTAAATTCGTTGGATGTATAAAGACAAACCGGGCACCGCCCTTATAAGAGACATCTACGGATAAAGAACCTTTAAGCTGTTCCGAGATGATCTGGCAAACAGAAAGTCCCAAACCGGTACCTTGAACAAAGTCGTCTAATTTCTCAAAACGCTCGAATATCTTCTTACACTTATCCTCAGGGATTCCACAACCCGTATCCGTAACGAAGAAACGAACCTCACCTTTGCTCTCATCCACGGCAAATGAGAGATTAATCTCTCCCTCGGAAGTGAATTTAGCGGCATTCGACAACAAATTTGTCAACAACTGCTGCAAACGCAAGGCATCCGTTTTTAAAGTATAAGATTCTGGCGAGGAAGTAAACGTCAATCGAACCCCGGGTTTTACACGATGACGAATCGAATCCAACACTTTCTGACAACAAGAAACCAGATCATTAGGCTTAACGCTGAACTTGATCTTGCCGGATTCCAGACGGGATAAATCCAGAACATCATTCACCAGATTCAACAGCAACTCCGAACTATGATTTACCTCCCCGGCAAACTCAATCTTTTCCTCCTCACTATATTCGCTAATCGCTAATAATTCAGAGAATCCGACAATAGCATTCAACGGCGTACGTATCTCATGGCTGATACTAGCGATAAAGGCACTTTTCTTCTTGTTCGCCGCCTCCGCCTCTTTCGCCACGACACGAAGCTGCTTCTCCGAAGCGATCAAGGAGTCTTTCTCTTGAAGCAACTCATTTTTCAATCGCTTGGTATGCATATAAATACGCCATAATATATAAAGTAAGCCCGTCAAGACCAATAGAAGACCGATAGATACAGCGATCTGCCTCTGCTTCAAAACTTCTTGCTCTGATCTCAACTTCAACTCTCGATCTTGCTTTTCCAAATCATTCAAGTCATTCAGGATGCGGAGTTGTTCGATCTGCCGGTCAAAAGCTTCCGTATTGATCATTTCCGTCTTATTAATGATCTCCTCATAGATAGCGATCGCCTCTCGCAATTGACCGGACGATTGCAAGACCGCCTTCTTCATCTCCAACTTATCCAGATCACGGTTGATTTTTAAAGCCAGATTGACGGCGGACAACGCATGCCTATAATCTTTCTTCTTCCAATAATAAAATGATTTTGTCCGCAGATATTGAGCCTCCACCCTATCCCCAAAAGAACTATCCAAATAAGCGGTTGCCTTATCCAGATACGTCTGTGCCTTTTGCAAATTCCCTTTCATGGTACATAGCTCGCAGAAATAACAATTTACCAAACAACGATAACGATCTACCGGGAAAATCGTCCCTTCTCGATCATACCTCCTCTCCAATGAATCCAATAAAAACTCATACTGTTTCAAAAGCGCCTCTGATTCGGATAAACGCCCTAACAGTAGGGTCGACTCCAACATATTAGATAAATACATAATCCGAAAACTATAGCTCGCCTTCTCCTCTTTCAATAAATACAGGCCTTTTTGGAATATCTCTACCGCATCGCTATCTCTTTTAATCCGTTGGTAAACCATTCCTAAATCACGATAAGCCCGCAGTAAACCATAATCGCTCTTACTATCCCGGGCCAGATCCATATATCGCATGGCCCTATCCATAGCCAACTCATAATTGCCGGACCATAGATAATCCTGACAAACCAAGCTACCGGATAAAAACAACCCTCTGGGACTCTCATGCCTTTTTGAGGCCAACGAATCCAATTGCCCCACCCAATATAATAGGCTATCCCTATTTTCCACATTATAATAATAACGACTCAAGCCAGCCATCGCATCGTACACGATCCCGATGGAATCCAAAGGCATCGCGATATCGATTATCTCTTTCAACGCCGGTACCTCCTCCGGCAATTGCCAGTACAAGCCGATTAATTCTTTAAGAAGGGGTATCTTATCCTGAGGTTTTTGGATACACGATAAAGATTGGCGTATGCTATCCGCACGAAATTTACTCACGGCATTCTGCGCACTTGCGCTCACCGCAAACAAAATCCACACTATTCCTATAAAAGTATTGACGCTGGACTTTCTTAAAAATCCTCTACTCATTGATTTATCGCTTACAATTCGCAAACTTACAAAATAAATATCAATAAAAATCAACAGTTTTCCGTAATTACAGCCAACACGGCCCAATTGAATGTTTTTACCCCTCAAAACTCTTGTCAATCAGAAAAAAAGCATTACCTTTGCCCCGATTTTTGAGAGATGACAACATAAAGTCTAACTTACTAATTAAAACAAACTTAGTATTAACAATTAAAGAATGGAAAATTTAAAAAACATCCAGCCGGTTGAAGATTTCAACTGGGACGCTTTCGAGCAAGGCGAGACTTACACCGAAGTAAGCAAGGACGATCTTGTAAAAACGTATGACGAGACCCTGAACACGGTAAAAGACAAAGAAGTGGTTATGGGTACCGTTACTTCTATGAACAAACGTGAGGTTGTTGTAAACATCGGTTTCAAATCTGACGGTGTTGTTCCTATGTCCGAGTTCCGTTATAACCCGGATTTAAAGATTGGTGACGAGGTAGAGGTTTACATCGAGAGCCAAGAAGACAAAAAAGGACAATTGATCCTTTCACACAAGAAAGCACGCGCTACACGTTCTTGGGATCGTGTTAACGAGGCTCTTGAAAAAGACGAAATTATCAAAGGTTACATCAAATGTCGTACGAAGGGCGGTATGATTGTTGACGTATTCGGTATCGAAGCGTTCTTGCCGGGTTCTCAGATCGATGTGAAGCCGATCCGCGACTACGATGTATTTGTAGGTAAGACTATGGAATTCAAGATTGTTAAGATCAATCAAGAATTCAAGAATGTTGTTGTATCTCACAAGGCTCTTATCGAGGCTGAGTTGGAACAACAGAAGAAAGATATCATCTCCAAATTGGAGAAAGGACAGGTATTGGAAGGAACTGTCAAAAACATCACTTCTTACGGTGTATTCATCGACTTGGGTGGCGTAGACGGTTTGATCCACATCACAGACCTTTCTTGGGGCCGCGTTAGCGATCCGAAAGAAGTGGTTGAACTGGATCAGAAGCTCAACGTTGTTATCC
>OGMD01000892.1_pt1 | contig 11740 bp, 5 predicted proteins | sample 1573041 | NCBI WGS metagenome assembly OGMD01 (sample SAMEA2582007, study PRJEB24529) | metagenome | biome: Human gut stool | place: China | collected 2011 | reverse complement strand
TATGCCGGACTATCAACTGGACAACAAGGATAAGGCTGTTTCGGTACAAACGAACGATCAGGATTGGCACATCATGTCCGTTCCTAACTTCTGGACACCTATCCGCATCTGGCTGCACGGCGAAACAATGCCCTCTCCTACCGGTGCGCAACCCAAAGGTGTGTCGGACACCTACTATCAACAGGAAACCGACCGCTGCGAAAACTATACATTCGATTATCGCCGGGTGAAATATGCCTGGTACCGTCAGTGGTTGGAACTGCCTGCCAATGTGGAAGGCAAGAATCTGACGCTGACCTTCGATGCTGTCTCCAAAATAGCCGAAATCTATATCAACGGAACATTAGCCACTTCACACCTCGGTATGTTCGGTGAAATCCAGGTAGACGGCAGCCGGTTGCTGAAACCGGGTAAAAACCTGATTGCCGTAAAAGTGACACGCAAAATGGATGGAAGTACATCGGAATCGGCAGATGCCATCGATTTCTTCTATTCTTCCGTACGTGAAAGTGAACAGGAAGATGCCAAAGTGGAAGTGAACAAAGATGCTCTGTTGAAAGAAATTCCTCATGGTTTCTATGGCGACGAGCCTGCCGGAATCTGGCAACCGGTAAAACTGACGATTACCGATCCCACAAAAGTGGAAGATGTCTTTATCAAACCTACCCTGAATGGTGCTACCTTCGATGTAACCCTAAAGAACCACGGTAGTAAAAAGAAACAGTTCGACCTTTATACGGATATTATCGACAAAGAAACCGGTGCCGTGCTCTATTCGGGCTTATCCATACGGAAACTGAATCTCAATGCAGGTGAAGAGCGCATGGAAACCTATACGGTCAGCGATTTGAAACCTCGCTTATGGACACCACAGCATCCCAACCTGTACGACTTTAAATTCCGCCTGGTAGCAGATAAAGGAACAGAACTGGACTGTCTGACAGAGACTTCCGGATTCCGTACTTTTGAAGTGAAAGACGGGCTTTTCTACCTGAACGGTCATAAATACTGGTTGCGCGGCGGAAACCACATACCTTTCGCACTGGCACCTAATGATGAAAATCTGGCCAATACTTTCATGCAACTGATGAAAGCCGGAAACATCGATGTAACCCGCACGCACACCACTCCGTGGAACAAACGCTGGATGACAGCTGCCGACCGTAACGGTATCGGTGTTTCATTCGAAGGTACATGGTCATGGTTGATGATTCATTCCACTCCAATCCCGGACCAACGTCTGATTGAGATATGGCGTAACGAGTTTTTAGGATTGCTGAAGAAATATCGCAATCACCCTTCACTGCTCTTCTGGACGGTGAACAATGAAATGAAGTTCTACGACAATGACAGCAATTTGGAACGTGCCAAAGAGAAATACCGTATTATTTCGGATGTAGTGAAAGAGATGCGTCGCATCGACCCTACCCGGCCTATTTGCTTCGACTCCAACTATCAGGCCAAAGGCAAGGATAAGAAATTCGGCGCTGATTTCATGAGCAACATCGACGATGGTGACATTGACGATATGCACGGTTATTACAATTGGTATGATTACTCGGTTTTCCGTTTCTTTAATGGAGAATTCCAAAAACAGTTCAAGGTAGCCGACCGTCCGCTTATCAGTCAGGAGATGTCTACGGGCTATCCCAATAACGAAACGGGACATCCTACCCGCTCCTATCAGCTCATCCACCAAAATCCTTATACACTGATCGGCTATGAGTCTTATGACTGGGCAGACCCGGCTTCATTCCTGAAAGTACAAGCATTCATCACAGGTGAACTGGCCGAAACGCTTCGTCGCTCCAACGACCAGGCTTCAGGCATTATGCACTTTGCATTGATGACATGGTTCCGCCAGACATACGATTATCAGAACATTGAACCGTATCCCACCTACTATGCCTTGAAACGGGCTTTACAACCAGTATTGGTTAGCGCAGAATTATGGGGACGCAACTTGTATGCAGGTGAGAAACTGCCTACACGTATCTATGTGGTCAATGACCGTGAAAACGGTACGGATCTGCAACCATCCCTGCTCCGTTGGGAAATACAAGACGAAAGCGGAAAGTGCCTGGCGAGCGGCAGTGAAAAGATTCCGGCTGTAAAACATTATGCACGATACTATGCTGAACCTGATATTCAGTTGCCGGCCAATTTGCCTGCCGACAAGACGAAAGCCAAACTGGTATTAAAACTCACAGAGAACGGTTTGCCTATTTCTGCCAATGAATATGAGTTGTTGCTCACTAATAAAGAGTGGAACGTAGGTCAGGTAGACCCAAACAAAAAGATCGTATTGCTGGATAAAGATAACACGAAAACGGTGTTCGACTTCCTGAACATCAATTATCAACCGGTTTCTTCCGTAAAAGAATTACTCAACAGTAAACTGAAAGCCGACCTTTGCGTTATCTCCGGTCTGACAGCCTGCACTGACGAAGAAAAAGAGCTGATCCGCACCTATCAGTCAAAAGGTGGAAAGCTGCTCTTCCTCAACAGTAAAGAAGCCGTCAAAGCGATATATCCTGAATATATCACGGGCTGGATTATTCCGACAGAAGGTGACATCGTAATTATGGAACGTAATGACGCTCCGGTATTCAATGACATCGACGTATTGGAATTACGCTATTTCAACAACAATAAACGGGAAATTCCACAAGCATGTACTGCTACTCTGAAAGTCCATCGCCACAAGAACGTGACGGAACTGGCAGGACAGATGAAAATTCATGCTTACATTGATGGCGGAAAACCGGAAGACCGCATCGAACGAATAGAATCTATGCGTGGACTGACGATGTTACAAATAGCTGACGGAAAGGGAGAAGCTATGATCTCTACTATGTGTACGGAAAAGGCTACGACAGACCCGGTAGCAGGTAAGTTAGTAGTGAATATGATTAATTGCCTGACTACCAACAAATAGGAATAAGGTAGAAAGCAGGAACAAAAAAGAGGACGAACGTCCGAAAGGTTTTGAATGAATAAAGGGGGTGTGTCAAAACTCCCCTTTCTACGAAGTCACCCTCGCCACAGATAGTTGTAGCGAGGGTGACTTTTTGTTTATAAGAGTTTTGACACAGCCTCCTTTTTTATGCTGAAAAAATAAATAGCCCATAATAGAGTAAAGCCCCTTTATAGCTAAATGAGCAATAAAACCTCTCTTAGTCTGATCTGTGTTAAATATATTTGCCGTTCCACTGTATGGACAGAAATATTCATCCGGCAAGCTATCTCTCTATGGCTTTTCCCCTTAAAACGGCTGAGTTTAAATATACTCCTTCTCCGTTCTGGAACAGTTTCCAGTACTACACAGATGTTTTGCAGCATTTCCCGACGGTGTATATCCGCCCAAAAATTATCATTATTTGTCTGTTCGTATGATGTGAACTCTTGCACAAAACGATCCTGATATTCCTGTTTGATCCGTTGATGTTTGAGAATATTTAAAGCTATATTTCTAGTCATAACCAAAAGATAAGCGTCAAGTTTCCTGATATTATTCACCCATATTTCCTGTTGTTCCCAAAGTTTGATAAAAACTTCTTGTGCTACATCTTCTGCATCACACTCTGATCTCAGCAATCTATATGCGTATTTCCTTATTTTAGAATAGTTTTCTAAAAAAAGAACTGAAAATTTTTCTTCTACTTGGTTACTTTTATCCATCATGGCAGTAAATATTTTGGAGATGTAGGTAAAGCCTATCGCTTTGAAGAACACAAAAAATAGCCCCAGCATTACCTCGTATTCTCACGGATACTCGAATAAGCCGGGGCTTCCTTGTGTATAACCAATACCTATTTCACATTATTATACAAAAGTTCCTTATTTTTTATCGAAGCGAACATCATGTTCCCAACGTCTGACAAGTCCATCACCGGCAGTCATATCACGTCCTTGTCCGGTAGCATCTTTAAACGTGCTTCCTTCACCCTCATCCAATGGCCACAAACCAATCAGGTTCGGATTCTTAGGATTCACTTCAAAGAACATATTATTCTGAATTTCAGCTTCCGAACGAGCATAATTCCAAAAACGTACCTGGCTCATCGCACATTCAGCCGGGAAGTATTGGGAACTACTGGAGATCATCTGCAAGCCGTTGATTATCATTCCACCTTTCGGTGCAGGTACCTGTTTTCCTACTATACGTATTCCGTCACGATAGATAATGAGTTCACTTCCGTTATAGACAATGGCTAAATGATACCATTGATTGGTATTCCAATCTCTTGCAGTTTCCGTTCCACCGTCACCATGTGCCTTAACCTGTAAGTAATTATAAGGGCGGTTGGCATCACCAAATCGAACATAGACTTCATTATTGGCACGAACATTAAAGATAGCCTGATTATTTTTACTCAAAGAACTCATGCGCACCCATGTTTCTAACGTATAAGTTTCTACAGAAACGCCCCAGTCAGTATCCGGATCTGTCTGTACATTTTCTGATCCACGAGGTTTCATCACAGGAACAGAAACATTCAACGGTTTAGACAAGACATAGATAAACTTGCCTTGTGCGGCAGACTTTGTAACATTACCTTTCAACACATTTCCCAATGTCAAAGGAACGGCATAAGTAATACCATTCGTGGCAAAGTCATCAATATGTAATTGGAAAATAGCACTAATCTCACCAGCAGGAATAGTAACCGTAGCACCTTGTGGCAATTGTTTTGCAGGCAGTGCTTCATACTCCGTACCGTTGTTAGCATTATAACTCGTGAGTATTTCCGGAGTAAATCCGATTTCCACTTCTACATCTTCTGCGAGCTTCTGAGCCAGACGTACTGTAACATTAATATCTGCACCACCGTCCATAGTAATTGTTGCAGCTTTAGCAGTACTGGCAGCGTCTGCAATATACAGACTATTTCCTTGAGCTTTGTAATCTGCATTATCGCATCCCGTAAACAGTAATGCTGACAATGTAATTATAAGACTTGATAAATAGATATATTTCATAACTTTTATGCTTATAAGATTCATTTAATCGTTATTTATTTTCCCTCACCATCATTGGCTGTACCATTCAGACGATCATAGTAGATGCTATATAGAGTAGTGATACCACGACGTAAGAAGTAGTATTCCGGAGAACCGTCATAATCTCCTTTTCCCTGATTATAGTCGAACCCACAACGATAAAGACCACAACCACCAATTTGCTGGTCAATGTTAACTTTTTCTCCCTTCACATCATACGTTCCTTTATAAATATAGTTAGCCATTGTAGACAGAAAACCTCCTCCAGTGCTACCATACGACTCAAAATCTTCAGTTACAATAATTCTGCGAACAATCTCGTCAGGAGTAATGATTCCCTGCTGAATCCAGTCATCCATATCATCGAACACTCCCTCTACTCTCCAATCAGACATTCCACCATAAGCCTGCAACACCAAATGGTCTACATAATAAGAAAGCCATTCTTTATCCATACCAGTACGAACACCGATTTCACCGTCAATTAAGAAAAGAAGACGTTTTTCTGGCATAGGACGGTCACCACGGTCACGATTGGCATCCATTGCACCACGTCCGAACCAATACGAAAGTTCTTCTACAAAAATGGTTCTTTGTACTTTATTAGCCCAAAGCTGTCCACGTCCCATTCCGCCTCCAGGTTCATAATCCCAGTCGTAACCATCATAGCCACACTCTAAACAAGCTCTGTAAAGATCTTCCGCATAGGCTTTAATGGCAGGTCGTACCACTTCCGGATCTTTACTTTCTCCAGCCGTGTGATAAATTTCCTTATCAGGCAGGTCGTCACCCACATTCTGTGAGAACAGGGTTACCACCACTTTCGTTCCTTTCACTTTTTGTACATACTCCATATCAGCCCTTCTCTCCGGAGTCAACTCGAATTTAGGGTGACCGCCCCAGTTAGAGGCAATGGTTACCGAGTCTGGCAAACCTCGCAAGCTGGTTTCACCCGTAGGCGTAATACCAGTCCAACTGTCAAACCATACGAACACCTGTGGAAGCCCCGGTGTCTGTTTCCACTCGCGCAAAGCGGCATAATATTCATCCGTCTTGACGGTTCCGTTCAAGTCAACGTTATTGATAGACTCTACATCCGTACAGCTTACAGCAAATAGCGCAACCGCAAATGAGAATCCTATAGTCTTAATATTTTTCATTTTCATATTCTTGAAATAATTATAAAAGATTAGTTCTATTTAGCCCACCACAAGTCTGTGCTGCCAGTATCCGGACCACCCAGCATAGAAATTGCCGCATTCACATTAGCAGAGTTGCTATCCTTTTCTGTAGAAGGATAAGGCAGACGGCGTACCATACGTTTGTTATCAATTGTTCCGATATAACCGGCTGAACTTAAGTTGTCTTTCGGGGGAACCATTTCCGGATAGCCTGTACGGCGGAAATCATTCCAAGCCTCGAAACCAATCGGATAGTTAGCGATCCACTTCTGAGTGATAATTTTCTGGAGTTTATTGCTTCCATCTTCCCAGGATACAGAAGCAGCTGTTTCTGTAAACGTATAACTATCACCACCATTTATCGCATCCGTGAATCCGGTCGGTTTCACTGTACTCGACAAATAACTACCAATGCTCACTCCATATTGTTCCATAGAAGTCTTGATACCTTGTTCATAATACTCCTTAGCAGCGGCTTCTCCACCAGAAATCCAACCCTGCAGAGCAGCTTCGGCTTTCAGAAAATAAGTTTCAGCAGCATAGAAAACAGGCATCGACGAACTACTTTCAAATGCAGGCTTTGAATAATTTGCACTTGCTCCATAAATACCCGCCTGACCATAATTATTCTTAAAACTATCACTATTGTTTCCCATACGCACTCCACAATAATCCTGTTTAGACGTAGACATATATTTACCGATACGAGGATCGCTATAGCCATTCATATAGGCGGAAATCGTAGCATTGATAGTTAAATCACCCCAGTCTTGCGAAGCCAGACGGAATGGGTTATTGATAGTCTTCAGATAAGCATTATCGCTGTTGGATTCTATCATGCCACCCAAAATAGCTTCCGACATCGCTTGTTTGGCATATTCCGTATCTACTTTGGCAATGCGCACTGCCATACGGAACTTCAACGAGTTGGCATATTTCACCCATTTGTTGAAGTCACCCTGATACATAACATCATAATCTGCATAGGCAGTTGAAGTTCCGCTAACCCCGGAGAGTACCTCGATGCTCTTCGTCAGATCGGCAATCATATTATGATAAAGCGTCTTCATATCATCATAAGCCACGGCAAACTCACCCTGGCCCATTTTGGAATAAGGAATAGGACCATACGTGTCGGCTACACGGAGCATCACACCTACCCGGAGAATGGAAGCCCAAGCATAAATTGCTCCGGTACCTCCGGTTTGATCTTTCACCTTCATAAAGTTGGGATAGAAATCTGTAAACAGATCTTTAAAAGGAGTGTCCACCCAGTTAAGTTGCGGGTTGAACGAACCAAAGTTGGTACCGTTCCACTTATTGGTACACGTAAAATAACCTCCATATTGTGATCCTACCATCTGTTCGGTCATCTGACTGTTGTTTTCCTGTTGTGGATTCAGCAAATAGGTCATCACGGGAAATACCGAACCGACCTTCTCTATCTCGGTCATCTGGTCATCGTAAACATCCGTGGGATGCGTGTTTAAATCTTCAAAGTTTCCTGTACATGAAGCGAGCAACAGCGATGATGCGAAAGTTACTGCGCTTACAGTCTTGATCATATTGATTTTTCTCATAATTAGTTCCATTTTTTAGAATTGTACTTTTACGCTGAAACCCATGTTTCTTAAGCTAGGCTGCATGAAATAATCCACACCTGTGTAGAACGTGCTGGTAGATGATGCCACTTGCTCTGGGTCGAACGGGGCCTTACAATAAATCATAGCAAGGTTATTTCCAATCAAGCCCAATGTTATGTCGGCAATATTGTGCAGTTTCTTTCTGGAGATAGTGTATTCTAAACTAACTTCCTGTAAACGAATGTTGGTAGCATCATATACATAGAAGTCGCTTTCGCCTGATCCTGCTGCTACAACACCCAGATAATCCTTGGCAGAAATGGTTCGTCCATTAATCACGACACCACCGGCATCACGCAATTTTGCGCTATATTCTGACACGCCAAAACGGTCGAGATACGCCTGTGTACCGGAAACTACGTTACCACCGAAGCGTCCGCTCAACAATACATTCAGACGGAAACCTTTGTAAGTGAAGGAGTTTCTCCAGCCCATATTTACTTTAGGCAGCACGGAACCAATCTTTCTATGTTCTGTTTCAATCATAGTAGGCAAACCCGTCTTGGAATCCTGGCTAATATAACCGTTGTTGTCGCGCTTGAAATCGCGATTAGTATAGATATCACCCATAGATCCACCTTCTACCAAACGTAGTGTCGGAGCATTTCCGCTACCTAAGCGAGCCTTTTCAACAAAGTCCATTTGAATCTCCTCACCAGTGTAAGGATTCTTCACGCCATTTGCCAACGATTTGATTTTATTCTTATTGTAAGTAAATGTCAGGTTAGAACTCCAGCCAAAATCTCTCCAGTCGTTGTTATAGCCCAATGCCATTTCAATACCCTGGTTTTGTACACTACCTGCCTGAACAGCTACGTCCTTGAAACCGGAACTTGCAGGAAGAGGAGCGTAGAATGTCTGGTTCTTAGTATCAGAATTATAGTAAGTGATGTCTAAACTTAGCGAATTGTCGAGGAAACGCATATTCAAACCAGCTTCGAATGAGTTGGTCTTTTCCGGTTTCAAGTCAGAGTTCGGATAGTGAGACATTACCTTATAAGCATGATTCTGCGGGTCATATTCATAACGTACTTTAGTCATATATGGGTCGTAAGAGTTACCCACAGAAGTATAAGACACACGTGCTTTCAAAAAGGTGAACCAACTGGGTAGTTTGACTACTTCACTCAGAATGCTGGAGAGACCTATAGAAGGATAGAAGAAAGCTTTGGTTCCTCTATCGGAGAATGCAAATGCAGAATCCCAATCCGAACGTCCTGTAAGACTTAAGTAAAGGAAACTTCTCCAACCAATTTCCGCATTAGCGAAAGCAGACTGTGTCTGGCGTTTCAAACCGTCAACTTCTACTTTATAGTTATTGGTACGTGACAAGTTCTCAATCGTAAAGTGATTGGTCACAAGTTCCAGGTTTCCGGTTATCACACTGTTTTTCATACGTGTATCTTTGATAGAAGCACCGAGGTTGGCAACTACGCTGAAATCACCGAATGTCTTGTTGAAGTTAGCCATCACGTCGGCATAAGTTTGACGGTCGAGACGAATGTCTTCCTTATAATGCCCCTTTGGTCCGGAGAATGTAGCCAATGTTCCAGCATGGAACTTTTCCGTAAAGATATTTTCGGTGTTATCAATGCTGACACGCCCCTGTACGTTCAGTCCTTCCATAATGTTATATTGCAGGCTGGCAGCCAGTTTATAACGCCTTCTTTCTGTCTCACGGTTCATTCGATTCATCGTCCAATAAGGATTCTGCTGGTCGAGTCCCATTTGACCATAAGGCCAAAACTGTGTTGTGGCACCTGTCAACGGGTCGAAATGTTCGTAAGTGGCAACATCATCAAAGCTTTCACCACGTGGGAACAGATAGAGAGCCGGAAACGGAGACATATAAGATCCCTGCGAAATCATATTCTTATCATTCTGAATGATATAATTGGCACTAGTGTCCAAGATAAACTTATCGTTCAGGAAGTTAGCAGTGTTGCGGAACGTAAAGTTATAACGGTCATAATCGTTATTAGGCAGGATACCTGTAGCATTGGTGGCAGCCACAGAGAAATAACTCTGACTCTTGTCGTTACCAGTAGAAAGAGCTACGGAATTAGTGATGTTTGTTCCTGTGTTGAAGAATCCGGAAGGATCATAGCGATTGTCAGTAGGATTCCCCCAACTATCTGACTCACCTACTACATTACCGTATCTGTTCTGAAATTCGGGCATCATCAACGGATTACTGAATGTAGCACTCAAACTGTAACTTAGATTTGTCTTACCACTGCGCCCTTTCTTAGTAGTGATAAGCACAACTCCGTTAGCACCTTCGTAGCCATAGAGGGCAGCTGCGGAAGGTCCAGTCAGCAACGACATACTTTCAATGTCATCCGGATTAATATCGGCAATAGATTCTGTACTACCACGTGAGTTCATTGAGTCCCCACTACTTGACGTATTGACGTTATACATTGGAATACCGTCAATTACATACAGCGCATTATTGTTCTGACTGATAGATTTGGCACCACGCATCACCACCTTTACGCCACTACCAGGACCTGATGAACTATTATTAATCTGTACACCGGCAGCCTTACCTGCTAATGAGCTCATGAAGTTTGAGCTCTTTACAGCAGTCAGTTCATCACCTTTCACCTGTTGAACATTGTATGTCAACGCCTTTTCAGAACGCTTAATACCCAAAGCTGTTACCACCACTTCTTCCAATACTTTGGTATCTTCATCCAATACAATATTCAGAGGATTAGCATTGGCCACTGCCACAGACTTGGCAGCATAACCAATATACGAGAATTCAAGGACATCACCGGTGGAAACCTTCAGGGAAAAATTTCCATTCAGGTCAGTTACCGTACCATTAGTAGTACCTTTCACCAGTACACTTACACCAATCAGAGGTTCTCCTTTGTTATCTTTTACAGTACCGGAAACACTGATTACATTGTCTTGCACTTGACTGACAGTATGAGAGTCGGATGCATACACACTCCCACCACCTGCAAGTAACAAAAAGCTAAAGAGCAGACAAAAGCCTTTGCGATTCAGAGTTGTTTTCATTTATAATAAATTTAAAATTAAAAAAGTTATTTACAAATAATAGATATATATCATTACATAATATTTATATACAGCTACATTTTAGGCAAAAGATTCCATACTTCCAAAAAAATTCAGAAGTACATTAACAATAGGTTAACTTTTTGCTTTTACCCAGCTACAAAGGTTCAACGCCACAAATATACACATTACAAGCAAACATGCAATAGAATATATGTTAAAATCAAACAGTAACGCCGCTTATAATATGAAATAATTTATTAATACAAATTATAATATTATTAGTAAACATATTTATCAAACAAAGCATAAATAAGCCAAACAAACTTATAAATAGCAACTTACGTACATCAAAACTGCCATTGAAGCTCTATTTTTCGATAAGAAAAGACGAAATGATAGTGACGCCATCCGATAAAAAGAGTGACGGTATATGCCAACGATACCGTCAGTATCCCAAGCATATACCGTCACTCTTTTTTTCAACACCAATCAGAAATCTCACATTCACTCATAACATGTATACCAACAATAAGTCCCACTTCATTCCAGAAAGGAAGAAGCAGCGCAAGACACCACAAAGATATTTATAATAAAAAAACGCTTAAATCTTACCCTAGCTTACGAACTCTAACGTATTCTTAGGTAAAATTTAAGCGATCCTTTCTGAAGAGAACTTAGAATTCAGTCTCTTTCTATTCGACAACAAACAGAAGAAGTTATTAAATAACTTCTTCTTATCTTAGATGATTCCTTTGGCAGAAAGGTAGCGTTCTGCCTCCAAAGCAGCCTTGCATCCACTTCCCGCGGCTGTAATAGCCTGACGATAGTGTGGGTCAGCCACATCTCCTGCAGCAAAGACTCCGGGCACTTTCGTAC
>OGMD01000885.1_pt1 | contig 11810 bp, 8 predicted proteins | sample 1573041 | NCBI WGS metagenome assembly OGMD01 (sample SAMEA2582007, study PRJEB24529) | metagenome | biome: Human gut stool | place: China | collected 2011 | reverse complement strand
TATTGTTCGTCGCGTCCCAAACGATGTTGCTGCGAGCGAACTGACGAGCGATGGAAGGATCTTTAACCGTTATCGTGACCTCATCGAGAATCAGGCCGCTGTCCTTGTCGCGGAAGACGATCGTCAGATCGCCCTGCGCATCCTGACCGCTGCCGGAATAATCTACCGTGGTGAGGCTGAGCATGCCATTACCCTCGTCGGAAATGTAGGCACCCGGCGTTGTACCGCCGAAACCTGTAGTCTCATTGAGCAACGGCTTGCCGATTACGTCGCCGTCGCCGGACGTTACCTTGTCCGTACCGCGCTGTACGTAAGCTTCCCACTCGGTGTTGGAAGTGACGGTAACCGTGTAGGTCCCCCCGTCGGTGGGGATTTTTTTGCCGCCGCCGTCATAGTCGGTGGAGAGCATGGGCGCCGCCCCCGGCCTTCCCGATGCCGAACCCTCATCGCGGACGCAACGCACGGGGAACCCGAAGGTGCGGGTGGCGGCGTACCGGTACGCAAGGCTCGTATTGACGCCCAAACTGTACGTGTCCCACGCATTGGAGGACGAACCCGACCACAAGTAACTGCTGCTACCTGCGTTGTTCATATCCCCATCGGTATCACGGCGCTGCCCGCCCGCAGGAAAATAGACTGAAGAGGAGCCCGGAGCGAGCTCGGCAACCTTGTCCGAATTATTACGGGCCGCATCGGCCGCAGCCCCGGCGCCCAACCAACGACCCGACCCAGGCTGCCAGAAACCGTAGTCATAATCGCCGTAATCGTTACTGCCGCCCGTAGGAACCGCACCGAAATCCCCAAACCCGCCGAGGTTGCTGACAGAATTCTCGTAACCACCGACCTTGGCGAGCAACTCATCGTACTCCGCAGCGGTAGGCAGTCGCCACCGGCCCTGAACCCAACCCTGGTCGCTGATATAACGGCAGATATCGCCCTTATTGATGTTAGCGCCCGAAGTAGCGTAACCGGGGCCCCCGGTATTGGATGAGCCGTCGTAACCCGCGAAATCGTCCTCGCTTGCATCGTTGTTACCCCATTTACCGGTGGTTTCGTTGGCGTAAGGAATAGCCGTCCAAGCATATTTCATATTATTGATGCTGAACAATATCTTAGCGGGGGTGTAAGTATAATCCGTAGGACTGACAGCCACCAGAGACCCCCATTTGAAGAACACACCCTGGGAATTGGCCGGGATCGTGGCGTTGTCGCCCTCGGTGACTGCAAAAGTCAATCTGCTGTTAGCAGCATCCCAGACGATATTGCTGCGCGCCCACTTATCAAGCTTACCCACCAACGGCACGTTCACCTCCTCGCCCCAGTCGACCACTTCGACCTCGAACCTGATCTTGTTCGTACCCTCGAAGGCATCCTCCGAAGAGCCGGCACCCGATGAGGAGACTTTCGTGATCTTAAACGTGTAGTGGTGGTTGCGCAGTACGTCCAGCACGTCATTGCCCGTGTTATCTTTGCTCGTCGAGAAGTCGGCGCGGTAGTAGGTCGGCGTTGACGCGCCGTTGTACTTGCCACCCACCACGATACAGGTGCGCTGAGTCGGTTCTTTGGCTGTACCGTGTCCTCCTGCGGTGTGGTTCTCCGCCTCGAACAAGTAGATCTCCATCGCACACCGGTTGGCGGTGGTGTTGATCTCGGACTTGCCGCTGTCGTTGTTGTATTCGAGCGGCCCTTTGGTCAACGTCGAAGCGGACGGCACGTTGGGTGCAATAGCCGTCATAGTACTTGCGTCCCAACTCCCCGCCGCCGTCGGGACGAGCGCCCCCATCGTATTATAGTTATACACGTCCACGCTGGTGAGGGTAAAGTTCGTCACCGCCGGGTCGATCTGCACGTCCACCCGTGCCAACATGCGGGTCAGGCGGATATTCTGAGCGTCGAGATTCTGGGTGCTGCTGTTGATGGTGACGTTGCCCACGTCGCCCCACATGGGGATGGCCTTATAGTCCGCGGCAGCGGGATCGGCGATCCATTTGCCGCCCGAGGGCATCTGCACGGTAAGCGCGGCAAGGACGGCGGACTTCGATTGACCGCTCATATTCATCCCCGACACGATACTGCGGGCGTTGGCCAGCATTACCATGTCGTAGCTGCCCTGCCGCATTTTGATCGTGAACGATTTTTTAAGAGGATCGCCGCCGTCGGTTGTGATATCCGAGCCGGAACAGCCCGTGTTGTAAACCCAGGCGCCGCCCTGCTCGAAGATCAGAATGTCGATCGTCTGCACATGGTTTTCGTTGCTGGCCGTCAATGCGCGCGTTGTCGGCGCATTATTGCCGGGCAGCCAAATAGAGAATTTTACACAGGTTTCACCGTCGCCCACGGCGCCGGTGTTGCCCATATCCTGTTCTCTGGAACAGGAAGCCAGCGCGAACAGAAGCGCCGCCCCCGCCATCAATGGCTTTATAAATTGCCGTCTTATACTTTTCATATCTCGTTTCATCTTTTTGGCGGGTTAAAACTCTTTCCAAACATAGTTGCTGCCCCAATCGGTAATCACCACGCTCACACTTAACAAAGCTTTCAGGTCGATCAGCACGTTGGTGAGCTTGTCTTTTTCGACGATGATGGGATTGCCGTTACTATCGGCCAAAACAGTCATAAGCAGCGTTGTGTGGTGGTAAATGTCTATCTGCACGCCCGTTTCTTCCGCCAGCAGATTGAATGCGGGAACGGAATACACATCATTGGCAGCCGTGTACGTGCCATTAGGGCGGAAAGCCGCCGCCGTGCCCGCTGCCATGCCGTCGAAGCCGATGCGTGAGTGCGTTTCACGCACGACAATGGAGAAATCGCCGTCGTTGTAACCCGAAACGGACTTCAGGTTTTTAACGGAGACTGTCAGGCTGCCCACCTCGCGGTAGATGGGGAGAATCTTATTCCCCTGAAGATTGTTTGCCGCGATCGTAAGTTCACCGCGGAACAGGTCGTCCGGAGAGAATGCGTAAATTTCCGCCCGTGTGTACGTATCCAGCTCCACGAAGCAGTCCTCCAACCGGTCGCCGGGCTGCGGGTCGGTGTAGCTTTGGTGGCCCTGCTTAAGGTTTCCCCAGGCCACGATATGAAGCTCTTCGCCCTGTGTTGCTTCCAATGCAACCTTCTGGCCGATAGTCGTCTCTATTTTATACAGGAACCGCGAGTCCCCGTCAAACACGAAAAGCGACAGATCCGTTACGACCCCTGCGCCGAGTTCCGTTTCCGTACCCCGTTCGTATGCACGGACGGTGAGCCAGTAGCGGGCATTGTTGGGACAATCATCCAGATTTTCCTTGATGCAGCCCCCAAGCGATGCCATGAACGCCAAAAGGCACAACAAGCGAAGCGGAACAAACATGATTCTTTTTGCCGTCATAATATTGTAACTATAATTGTAATCTTAGGGGTATGCGTCCCACCCAAGGGACGCATACCAACAAGGTGTCATGCCTGCGGCATATATGGTTTATAAGGGGCGCCGCCCACCCGGAAACGGCGCCCCCTATCAGTGGTTCGGAATTAGAACTCTTTTTCAAGCAAAACGGGAGTCCACGGGGTCAGCGTTACGCTAACGTCTACGCTAGCAGTCACCAGCGGTTTGGTCGGGTCGGTACCGCCGCCGCCACCGTTAGTGGCGTCGCCTTTCAGCGTGATCTTGATGTCGTAGCTGTGGCCACGCTGAATACCCGTTGTCGTAAACGCCGTGCTGTTTGCCCACTGTTCGTAAGCGGCCAGGTGAACGGGCCAGTAGAGGGCGTTACCGCTGTCATCAGTACCGGTGAGGGTAACGATGGTCGGCAGCGTGACGTCGGTCAAGGCATCGTTCTCGAACACATAGTAATAATATTTATCGGTGGCAGTCGTTGTCAGCGCGTCGGACAACAGCGATGCGGCTACTGTGAATTCGCCGGCGGCAGGATAGTTGGCGAACGGAGTTGCCGGGTTGGCCATACCTTCGTAGAACTTCTTACCTGACGTGTATGTAGCCGGGATCAGCGATGTACCACCACCGGCGGCAGGGAACAACAGCGACTCGCCGCGTGCGTTCAGCACAACGATATCGTCCAGGGTAAGCGAACCGGCATTGCCGTAGTTCGCCATCTGGTTGTCCACCGTAACGGTGATGCGGGCCGCGATGAAGGTGAGCGTTACGGTAGTCGTCGCCGTGAAGTTGTTGCCGCTCTGGGTGAACGAGAGAGGCGATGCAGTCACGCCCGTAGCCCAACGGTTCGTTGCTGCGGCCTGGCTTCCCGTACCGTTCAGGTCGGCCTTATAGGCGTTCAGCTGCGCCATCGTGGTGATCGAGCTGGTCAGGTCGCCCGCGTTGGCTACCACGTAAACATTTTTAGCGCTGGTCGTTACGGAGAAATTCGTAATGCCGGCGCCCGTAGAGCTGTAGGTACTCCATGCGATCTGGTCTGTCTGGTCGGTGATGAACACGCTAAAGTCGCCCACCGCGTCGGAGGGAACGGCAGCACCGACCGCCCTAGACATGTCCGGCGCGGTAACGCTGACGTTCAGGGTGGCCTTTTCGCCCTTACCGATGACGCCACCATCGTCTAGTTTGTCATCATTACTACAGCTTGTTACGCCCGTCATGAGGGCAACCGCTGTCAACATACTTAAAAAGTTTACTTTTTTCATTTGTCTAATAAAATTAATTAATAAAAAATTTAGTAACTCATAAAATTAAGTGTTCAAAAACACTTGGGTTGTTATTTAAATAAAATAATTTATGCTATTTATAATCCACAAAAACACAAACACTGTTTTGCTTTGAAAGCTGATTTTCCAAATCCTGATTTTCGCAAACTGTACCACACACCAGGCTGTCAGAAGAAACAAGCTCGCCCAAGTTGACACTTGCGAGCTGCATGCTAAACCACTCACGCAACTGATCGTTCAAGTCTATTGCATGGTGCATGTCCTTTTGAGCAGCATGTCCCCAACAATTAAAGCCAACATGGCTACAAAGCTGGATACGGTTGTTATCGATTATCAGTATCAGTTCCAACAAATTCTTTTGCAGCAAATCCGTCACAAGCCAATATTTAGACCTGCAATTACTGCTCACCCAACCCTGACGATACAAGGAGCGCATGATCCTGCCAGTTACATGACCAACGTCATGGAGCAAGCATTTTTGTTTCAACTCTGTTATATTCATAGGGCAGTGCTTAAACTTCTGAAGTACATGCAACAGCTGGATAGCTACAATCGTATTGTAAGAAAGCATAATGATGATAGTTTAATTATATGTATATGGGTTATTTGCTATTATCCATCCCATCATCCCCCACAACAGTGAAAAGAAATTGTCAATACATTACCTTTTTTTTGGGGGGGAGGAGGTAATTATATCCTCTTTATCGTCTATTTACTTTTTTCATTTCCAGGATTTAGCCTTCGTTTTTACATTCTCCTCTTATAGCGCTCTTGTTTTTTGTTATCTGCACGCTTAGCATGAACCTCATCCAGATTAGCAGCACTCTCATGACATCCCGAAGCTTTAGCTTTCTCGAAAAGGGACTCGGCCATTTCCAGATCACCTTCAAGAAGATAGACCACACCAAGATTATTCAAAGAAGCGCCACTATCACCGGACTTTTGCAATAAACGCTTGGCGGTAGCAAGCTCGCCACCATGGAGCAACACAGCCGCCGCATTGGTATTGGCTACAGCATCATCCGGAAAATACTTGGGAATGACCTCAAGAAGAATATGGGTGAAATCACTCCCCCACCGCTCTGAAGAAAAAGCAAGCGTATAAAGTTCAAGATGGGAAAGGTCTACAGGATTTTTCTGCAAAACCGAAAGAGTTTGAGACAAGTCATAATCCTTCACCGTATAATCCACCTGATACTCAACACGTCTCAATTCAGGAAACAGGCTTTTCAACATCAAACGATAAGGAGCACCACCATTCAAACGCATCAAAGCTGATTCACGCACATCAAATACAGGAATAGATTCAATGAGGTGCAATATTTGCTCTTTCTGGGGCATATCACTAGATTTTACAAGTTCCACGAGGCCGTCCCAGTCCTCGGCAACATTACCGACCTTGAAAAGACCACTGTTCAGGTTAAACTTGCCAACAATATACTCTTTGAGGGCTTCAGCGCGGGCTTTTGAAAGGCGATCATTACTGGCATAGCTACCTTCGGGAGAAGCGTACCCCTCAATGTAAACACCTTGTATAGTCACGTCGGAGTTACCGGCAACATCACGAATGGCATCGTCTATTTTCAACAGCTCCTCCGGGTTTCGACGATATGTAGGAAGTATCGACGAACGTCCGGCGGGAAAATCAAGGTAAGCCTTACCCTGACGGTGGCGAACTTTTGCCTCCTTGGAGGGGGCCAGAAAAGCAACACTTGGAGAAACCTCATAGGGGGCACGGACACTGAGCTCGACATTCTGATGTAATTGATAGCGCGTAGTGGTCGTACGAGCACGGTACCCTGTCAACTTCTCCTCAACAACAAGATAAGCAGAATCCATCCACTGTTCATAAGGGACTTGAGAACTTTTTACAAAAAGGCTGTCAGAGCAGAGGCCAGTCATTATAGATTCAGAGGGAAGACGGTTCATACGCGCCAGAACACGCCTGCGGTTATTGCCCAAAACGGTAACACTGGGAAGAACGAGTACTGAATCCCCGCTCTCAAGCAGGGGAGTAACACGAAGAGACTGCCCGGTACGGATCGCAGAAGGAGTTACAACAGCATTGTACCGAAATAAAAGACTGTCATTAACCTCACGCAGATCAACTATGTCAAAAGCAAGCCCCTGACCAACCGCAGGGAGGATAAAACAAAAAAGGCTAAAGAGTATTATTAGTTGTTTCATATCAAGTAAAATGTTGTCTAATCAGAATTATCACTTTAGAACATAAATCAACGAGAGACCAACTTTGGTAGGACCAAAATAGTGTTTGCTCTCACGACCGACCTTATCGCCGCAGGTACGGCATTCATAACGGCGATGATCGAGATAGAGATAACCAAAACCGAAAGTAGCCTCAAGATTCCAACGATTGGACAGAAGCCACTGATAACCATAAGAAAAGCCGGCACCGTAACCATTACCCTGAAAACGGTAATCCTTCAACTCCGGAAAGATCCCCAACGGCAGCCTCACACCACCCACATTATAATAGGTATATAACAGGTGAGCGCCAAGAAAATGACCGTTAAAGGGTTCATAAAGCCAATATCGAAGTTCAGGCTGAACGGAGACATGCTTTAGCTTTTTATTATCACTAAACGTCCAGGGATTGTAACTACCCGAGACGTCCAACGTCAGGTACGGAGACAGACGAAACTCTGCGCCAAGATTAAAAGTTGTGACGGCATCATACAACAAGTTGCTCTTTACACCCCAAGAAGGAAAAGACAAGGAACCGGAATCCAACGGAATTTGAGCATTAGAGCTATGTATAACAGACGCGCAGGCAATCCACAATAATAGATATTTCTTCATTTAATATCAGTTTTTTCTTTCTAACAATGTCCGACACTATACAAGTGTCGGACAAGAATTATTCAAATTTTAATACTCTGTGTGTTAAGATGTTACACAATGGGGATTCAACAGATGTGAAACTAATCATCCAACTTGTGAAACATCGTTTTTTTTATCCGATAAAAAAAATAAGTAAAATGCTATAAAACAAGAAGTTTACGATCAGTAGAATCATATTTGAAACAATCATTTTAGTAAAACATTTGTAAAACATTTATATATCAAGAGCGAACAATTTAAATATCAACATGTTATGGAAATGTTAAAATCACAAGAACGTCTTTCATGTCTGTATAGCGCATGCATGAAAAGCCTTACCATCGAGATTTGTAACCTAAAGCAGGGAGTAAGGAAATTTTTATCGCCTAAGAAGAATAAAATACTCTTCACGCTTCAAGGTGATTTCGATTTTCGGTATAACGACTTACCTGAAAAGAAAGCCGAAAAAGGAGATTTCTTTTTTATCCCATCCAGCGGGCAATTCGGCCTGACTGCATTAAGCGAGTGCAATGTTCTCATAATGCGCCTTCCGGGGGGAGGTGTCATATGTGAAAGCTGTAATGTCCAGCAACTGTATAAGGACGAGGCTGAAGTTACAGAAGAAGAAGTGAATGACGCGGCAGATATAAATATGCTGAAGATCAACCCATTGATGTGGACTTTTCTACATGGGTTGAACGAAAGCATTAAAAGCGGTTTGAATTGCAGGGGCTATTTTGACAATAAAATAAAGGAAATGCTCATTATACTCAAAGCCTCTTATTCCAGAAAGGAACTGCAGAGCTTTTTTTACTTAATACTAAGCCCAAATATGGCTTTTATGGAATATGTACGGGGGAACAATGGTAAATATAACAGCGTGGCGGAATTTGCACAAGCTATGGGCATGACACCGAAAAACTTCTCTGTGGTTTTTTTAAAGGTGTTTAAAGAAACTCCACAGCGATGGATGGCCAGAGAAAAGGCGAAACTGGTATATGCGGAACTACGATCGGGCAATAAGAGCTTTGCGCAAATAGCAGATGAAAAAGGATTTTCCTCACAACAGCATTTTAATAAATTTTGCCAACGGGAATTCGGTAAAAGCCCCAATAAAATACGTCACGAAGAAAATGTATAAAAAAACAAGAAAAAAATATGATAGCTGTTAGAAAAAAAACCGTTCCTTTGCCTACGAAATTAATGAAGAGGTGAACAACTTGTCCGACACTTGTATAATGTCGGATACCAACGGCGGGCTACTTGGGACATTCCTATCAGATAAACATTTTAAGAAATCATACGGGGCATTTCCCGATTGCATCATATAGGGACTGGACGTAAAACATCCAAAGCAGCAGAAGAAGAAGAAGACCGGGATACGGCACTTAAAACTGTTTTCCCGGCATTACCCAAGATAGAGAGATCGAAAGAATCAAGATATTTACGCGTCATCTTCTCGGAAGAATGGCCGAGGCCCTCACAGATTACAGACAAAGGAAGCAACTCATTCTTGCAGATTGTAGCCCACGAATGCCGAGCGACATGCGTAGATACGATTTTACTAACACACGCCATTTCAGCCAGCTTCTTTAGACGGCGGTTCTGAGTACGCATAGCACTCTCATAAAGTTTACGCCCATTACCCTCCGAGCCATTTATAATGGGGAACAGGTAAGCAGAGCCACGAGTATCATCCGAAAAGCTGTCAATGATACGCTGCATACCCTCATTTACAGGAACGCAAATCTGCTTGCCCGTCTTTTTACGGTAATAACGAAGGATGCCGTCCTTTATCTGGATTTTCTTCAGGTACACAAGATCGACAAAACACATACCTTGCGCATAAAGGCAGAAGAAAAACAAACGCCACGAGAAATACAAATTACGGATACAGAGATATTTATGGCTACCCGGACGGTAAAGTAGTAGCAGGCTCTTGAAATTGATATTCTTCAGCCGGTTCACCTCAACCGCGCTTAGAGCGCGCCTTTTAGTCTCTTCAACACCGGTGAAAACATCAGCAAAGGGATTCTCACCTGTATCCAGAAGGCGCTTCGTCTCTATGGCACGGTTATAGATTACACGAAGGTTACGCATGTAGTAGCTGACAGTATTAGGCTGTTTACCATTCTCCTTCAAATGGTTCTCAAAGCGTTTCACAAGCATAGCATTGATTTGGGACAGGCAGACATCAATACCCGAATTAAAAGAGACAAAACCACGGCAGACTGTTATATAAGCCTTGGCGGTCCGGTACTGACCGTTACGGCGGAGTTCACTGGAAAGCGAAAGGGCATAGCCGAGAAGCTTGCTCTCATCAGAAGATTCACGGTAATGTTCAACCACATCAGACACACTGTATGCCCCTTTATTCTCTAACAGATGGATAATCTCATGCAACCTGGCGGAACACGAACTGACACGAGCATCCAGAGATCGTAAATAGCTGCTCCTCTCGCATATGCAGGAAGGAAACATAACACGTTGGTTCTTGACGTCCCATTCTTCGGCATAAAGCCGCAGGCGAAGGCTGACTGTTTTAGGTTTACGATCATGGATGATACGAAGGGAAAGACTTCCCGGATGATGACCCGTCTTCATGGACGGACGAAATACAAATTTGAATGTTGCCATATAATTAAATATTAAAATGATAACCGCAAATTTAAGCTTCTTTCAATGTTAAAGGGCAACTATTACCCAAAAAGAGGTACATGAATACGGTTCAATCAGATTATAGTACATCAAGGAGATACCCGACCTTACATGACAGGATATATCGAAGATCCTTTCACAATCCGGCACAAGAAAAAAGGAAAAATTGTTTTTCCAGTGCAGGAAAAAAATAAATAAAAATGAGGAAATAAATGAAGGAAAATGAATTACGGAAGAAAATATAAAATCATTCAAATTTGGATATGCTCCAAAGTATATACATAATACCTGTTAGAGAATTTGATATAACTGGGAACAGACGAAGGAGAGTACCAACTACGGCCAGAAAACCGGGGCACGGAAGGACGAAACGAAAGTCTGTTCATTACGTCATCATCTTTCAAGATTCTGAAGGGGACAGCACGGGATCTAAAAGGAATGAAATGTTCCGGCATACACTCACACAATATAGAACCGGACTTTTCGCAACCAAAGCCCCCCCTTTGAGAAGCAGGCTTTTTAATAGCAGCTTTAGAAGTTATACAGTTGTTTGATAAAACATAGGATTGAAATAGCACACTCCAACTCACAAATTCATCAGCCGAACGCAACTGTCGCTCCTTTGTATCAAATTCCTCTTGGAATCCAAACAACAAAAGGGCACTTATCAATATCCCTAATATATATTTTATCATAGTTTTTGCGAACATAGTATTTTTTTCCCAAGGAGAGACTTTAGAACACAAGCTTTAACAATTATTTAACATTTCTAAAATTGATCATTCGAAATAAAAAGACAACTTTTTTTTCATAAAATGACAACATTCAATTTACTTAAATGATTGTTGGTAAAGTCCCCACTCTTACTCCTACACAATTTTAAGTATATGACACTATAAATAAACGGAAATATATATTTCTTTTGATTTATTGTACTTGAGATTATATAATATATAAATAGTAGTTTCGATTCACAACATGGAACTCCGCACGAAAATGCGACCTCTTAAACACTTTTGGCATGAAGGGCATTATTACCTTACCTGAATTCTAAAGTTTCCACGCTCTCCACACGTTCTTCAGTCAAGTCGATTTCTTGCATGTTGTAGATACGCCAGAAGAAAAATTCCTTATGCAATCCTTCGTTGAATTTTAATTTCCCTCTTTCGCCTACAATATACTTTTCCCACAATACTCCAACATCTTATCGAATCACCAGTGGCGAGAAAGCTTCGATTATGACATTGCGAATTCCATTATCATAAAAATACCACTTCCCTGCTTCACAACCCTTATACGTAGATTGCGTGAGTAAGCCCCAATTGACAGACAACTAAAACTTATTCCAGCAGATTGAATCAATACAGTCTTACCAGATGCAATTCTGTCGGTTATCTTATCCTAAAGCATTGTTTCATTAAAACAAAAAAACTATATACAATTGCTTTTCGATAAAAAAACGACTTTACAAGATTGTTTTATTTAATAAACAAAGATGTTGAATGATTTATTTTCGTATATTTGCGAACAACGTGCAACAAGAGGTCGCATAAGTAATTGTTCAGCATTATGTCTGAGCCTATTGTTCCGTCAATAGTAACCTAAGGAGGCGTGCTTGACTGGCAACGGTCGGGTGCGGAGCCCTCTTGACAACG
>OGMD01000884.1_pt1 | contig 11822 bp, 17 predicted proteins | sample 1573041 | NCBI WGS metagenome assembly OGMD01 (sample SAMEA2582007, study PRJEB24529) | metagenome | biome: Human gut stool | place: China | collected 2011 | reverse complement strand
GCTTTGCCCCGCAGGGCAAGAGGGAAGAACAGGACTTGTCCAGTTCCCTCTTGCTCGATTTAGCGAAACGGGCTGAACCGATAGGTGAAGCAGTTTCTGCTAAATCAGGGTGGCAGCACAAAGGAATATCCTAAACATAGGCTTCTTTCATCTGCTACTTTTTACTATCAGGGCTGATTAGCCAACTGATTGGCTTTTTCAAACTGCTTGTAGGTTTGAGAATCGGCATATTCACGGACGAAAGCCCGAATATCGCTGGCTCTATAATACGTTTTTCGTCCGATATTAAAGTAGGGAAGTAGACCTTTCGCCCGATAGCGTTGTAGGGTTCTGAAAGATGCTTTTAGCAGAAATGCTAAATCTTGATTATCCAATAACTTTTCATTTTCATCCAATACAGTGTCGGTATTGATAAGGGACTTCAGGTCTTGCCCGATCTCGGTGAGTTTCTTTGAAAGTGTTGTCATCCACTTCTCAAAGTTTTCGTTGTCTATATACATTTTGCTTCATTTTTTAGTTCTACATTATTATTTTCAATCGATTGATAAAGCAAAGTTCGGCAAATGGATACAAACTAATTAGGGGTGTACCACTGGTACTCCCCTATAAATATCGGATAAGACATTGATTATCTGAATCCTTTATTTTCCCGTTCTTCAATAATATGCTTACGAAGTTCATCCAGAAATTCAGTTAGTTTAATTGGCTTACGGGAAATAACACTTTCATGTTTCTTATAACAATCTCCTAATTTGATATTAAATAGTACTTCAAAGGATTTTGTGATAACAGATAATGGCACAGGTGCACCGTTATTGTATATTATTCGCTTGGATAGGAATAGACTACTAACTAATTCCATTATGTTAATCAGTGTGGTTTCGTCTGTTAAATAGAGAGTCGAAAAAAGTTGTGTATTCTTGTGCTTCTGAAATTGTTCAGGGTATTGAATTCGTAGGTTCAAGATACGGATTTCTGTTTTTATAAGCTCTATTGCTTCATCAATAAGTAGCAATGGTGCAATTTTCCCCTTGCTCAAATTGTACACGGTACGATTTGAGCCTGTTTAGTCCAAAAGAAAAATAGCGTAACAAAATGCTATAATCTTGTTCATTCATACTAATATCGGCTAAATGTTTAGCCAATTCTTCAATAGCTTCTGTAAAATCTAATACAGTTGCTTGCTGTTGTGAGTATTCCGACAGTAGCCGAAAAAATCTCAATTTGAAAATGTTATTCATCATTTGATTAATAAAAAGTAATACTATTTCATTCGTTTCTTAAACTCTACGTATTCGATAATAATTCCATCAGGGTGTCTGATGGTCATATTCTTCCCTGTTGGAACTTGTTTAATATCTCTAATAATTACAGAACCATTTTCAAGTAAAAGTTTTTTAAACCCGTCGATAGAGCTTACGATAAATGTAGCCTTTGTTTCTCGGTAAGGCTTTAACGCTTCTTCTGAGCCTGCGATAATTAAGATTGTCCCAATTTGGGCAAGTTCTAAGCCAATTTCTTTATATTGAAAACGTAAACTGGTTTTTGCTTTCAATAGGTTTTCGTATATATTTATTGCTCTATCAATGTCTTCAACATAAAAGCGATTTAATACTTGAAGTATCTTTAAGTCAGTTTTTTGTTCTTGGCTAAAAATAGGATGTAAAAATACGAGTGTGAACATAAATAAATTAGTCGTTTTCATCTTTCTCCTTGTTAGTTAGATGATTTATATATTCTTTTGTTGTAATAATAGTCGAATAGTAATGATTGAGCGAAGATAGAAAAGCTGCTTGCACCTCTTTTGCTTTTATTGTTAGGTCTTGAAATACTAAATCTTTTGTCGCACAAGCATCGGCTATTATAATGCAATTATAACCGAGATCTTTAGCGGCTCTCACTGTTGCATCTACACACATTTGTGTCATCATTCCGCAAATGATTAAATCTGTTATATTCTGTGATTGTAATAAGCTATTTAATTCAGTTTGATAAAAACTATTTGGGGTATGTTTAGTAATGACATTCTCTTCTTTCATTGGTGCGACATTCTTATGTATTTTTGCTCCTTTAGTATTTGGAAGAAAGAATGTTGCTCCCTGTTTAGTAGAAATATGTTTTATGTGTATTACAGGCAAAGACTGTAATCTAAAGTGTTGTAAGATTACTTGTGCTTTTAATACAGCTTCGTAACTTCCTACTAATGGGTTCAATCCTCCTTCAAAATAGTCATTTTGAATATCAATGAGAAGTAATGCAATTTTTGTTTTCATATATTTCTGCTTAATGTTTCTGCAAAATTAAATGTTTACTACCTTTGTATCAAGTATGTACAGAATGGTATGGTACATACTAAAATGTATCTAATGTAGATAATCAGTTCAATACGTTTGAAATAAAATGAATATGAATATTAAAAAAGAAATTTGCGTCCTTGATTATGCTTTCCAAAGAATAGGTGGAAAGTATAAGGGGCGAATTCTTTGGGCTTTATCTAAACATTTGGTTTTGCGTTATGGTGAACTTAGTCGTGAAATGTCAGATATAAGCACGAAAATGCTAACACAGACTTTAAAAGAACTGGAAGCAGATAACTTGATTCATCGCAAAATGTATCCCCAAGTACCACCAAAAGTGGAATACTCATTAACTGAGACAGGCAAGGAACTTATTCCTTTTATTAAATATTTGGTTGATTGGGGATATAAACAGATGGCAGAAGATTCACAAGTATAGCTATCCATTGCTATATCATATCACTTATTCGTTTTTATGTGGGAGCAGTGTTATTAAATCCTCATCGCCTTCTAATAGATAATAAGCTACAAATATTAGTGGGGCTGAATCTGACGCATTATCGAAATGTAAAATAGGTTGATTCTTGGGTTCGTAAAAAGTTTCGCCTGCTTTTATCAGATATGGACTTTGCCCCTCTATCTGAAATAATAAGGTTCCTGAAACGACATAACCCATTACTGGGCAAGGATGAAGATGATAATCAGCTTTCTCATTTTGAGAAATCACAATCTTCTTAATTTCTACTTTTGATAAACATTGTTTATCATGTAAATGAACTGTCATAAGATCAGTTCTAGTTACTGTACTCTTTTTCATACAAATGCAGCTATTTAGTGATAAAAATAAGGTGAATATCAATGCTTTCTTCACGAATTCTTTGTTTTGCTGCAAAATTAGGATGAAAGAGCGAGTTATTTCATTGACCTATGTTAAGAGATTTAAGCCTACTCAAAGATTCTGGTTTAATGCCAAGATAAGACGCAATATGATATTGTGATACATGCTGTTCAATATGAGGAAATGTTTGTAGAAGTAATTTGTATCTATCCAATGCACTATCCATTAGTAGCGATGACTCTTTACGACACTTTCTGATAAAGAGTGTATCTACAATATATTTTCCTAACTTATACCATTCATTAGATTCTTGTAGTAAAAGTTCATAATTAGATTTGGATAAGTTTAGTATGAGAGAATCTTCTAATGCCTGTATGCTTCCTACACTTGGCTCTTTTGTCAGAAAACTCCTGTAAGATGTTATAAAAGATCCATCTGTATAAAAATCACTCGTATATTCTTCGCCATCTTTCTCGATATAAGAGCGAAGTGTTCCTTTTTTAACGAAACCTATAAAAGTGCACACTTTACCCTGTTGCAAAAGAAAATCCTTCTTTTGCAACGATAATGTTTCTGTTATCCCTATTAATCTCTCATAAGAGCCATTTGATAACCCAATTTCTTCTATTATCAATTTCTTTATGTCCATGGCATTTTTATTTGGTGTTATTTGGTCTACAAAAATAGGTATAATATTGTATTTGTGGAATATGAGGTTCTATTTAAATCATATTCAAGAAGTTCTATTGTATGCAATATGCCTAATCATGCCTTTGTAAGACACTTTCAGACAGTTTAGAAAACGGCTCTTGATTCTTCTTTCATTTGCCGATGAAAATAGAATCAACACGTTTTATAAACCATTAAAAAATGAAAGTATGGAAGTAGTAACCATTGAAAAGAGAACCTTTTCGTATATCTGCGAACGGTTCACGGAATTTGCCAAACGGGTAGAGAGCTTGTGTAGTACTCATACCCAGAAAGTAGAAAACTGGCTGGATAGTCAGGAAGTATGTCTGTTGTTGGGCTTTAGCAAGCGAACACTGCAATATTATCGGAGTAGCGGGCGACTGGCTTATTCTCAAATCGGCAGTAAGATTTATTATAAATCTTCTGATATAGAAAGAATTATTACAGATAGTGAAACACGGAATCAATCACCCAAACAAACTACACCTTATGAAAAGAACTAAAAAAGATTATCCGTCCTTCAACTTGTTTTCTATTGTCGGTACATGGGAAAGTGTTAATCTGAATCCTACGATTATCATCTACCGGAACGATAAAGACTATCTTCTTTCTATTATATATGTATCGGAAACTACTAAACAGGCTTCTCCTGCTACGTATGAAATACAAAAAGATGGTAGCCAGTATTTTATTGCCACTGCATCCAAACGGCTTTATATAGATTATGATCTGGCAAAAGATGTACTTAGCATTTCATCACTGGGTGACTATCTGCGTAATTAGCTATCTAGCAATCTTGAAATCAATATTTTAATAAAACAATCTTTCAATTATGGAACTAATAAATAGAGATACACCGCAAGTCAAGGAATTTATTTCTTCTCTTGATTCAATGCTAAACGGTATTGAATCCATTGTCAAGCATTACAAACCCCACCTGAACGGGGAACGTTTTCTTTCCAACCATGAGGTTTCTAAGAAGCTGAATGTCAGTTTGCGAACCTTGCAAGAATGGAGAGATACAGGGCTAATCCCTTTTATTCAGATAAAAGGCAAAATTATCTATCGACAAAGTGATATTGATAAGTTGCTTCAAAAACACTACTTTGACAGTTGGAAAGAATAACCTGCCACCCTCGAAAACATTGTTTTTCGGAATTTAATTTGAATCATTGACTTTTCCAGTGAAGTATTTAGTCTGTGCAAGTCTTTAGATGAAAATACGCTCGAACATAGTGAGAGGAAGATTTTCATCTAAACCGAAGGCTTGGACTTGAACAGGCTAAATGCGGAACTTACCTTTGTTAATGTTTCATATTGAGTTCTGAAAAACTTACTTTAAAAGGAAATGAATTTTGAAAAGTAATTTATATATGGATATAGTAGCAATAGAAAGAATTTCCTTCGATTCTTTTAGAAAGAAGCTGGAACAGATTATATCATTGGCAGATAATACTTCTTTATCTCCCTCTGATATGTGTATTGAGAAAGAATGGATAGAAGGCAAGACATTGGCAGCTTCGCTAAATATTTCTCTGCGAATATTACAGTCTTTACGGGAGAGCGGCAAACTTTCTTTTTCGACTATTGGCAAGAAAGTATATTATAAGGTTGCCGAAGTACAAAAATTATTGGATTCAGGTAGAATAAAAGTAACCATTAAAGAATAATTGCTTATGGATTTGTACACGAATGAGGATAGCCAAGAATTATTGCAATCGTTAGATAGGGCTTTACCTTATATAGAATATGCATTGAAGAATAATAAGCCCATATTTGAGGGTGAACGGTATCTGACAAGTGACGAACTTTGTTCTATACTCAAAATCAGCCGTAGAACTTTACAGTATTATCGGGATGGTGGCATTTTCCCTTTTATTCAACTTCCGGGCAAAGTGCTGTTTCGTGAATCAGATATTAGGAGGGTTTTGGAAGATAGGTTTCGTTCTGCCTATCAACTAGATTACTAGCTTTTCATGAGTTCACTTAATATTTTTGCTGCATTTGCAGAAAGTTCTGTAGGAGTGAATACAATATTATTATTACTTATAGCTAATAATAGATTACTGATAAGGAGCATGCCATTGGCAATATCTTTTAGATTCGAAATACTTAAGTCATCATTGTATTTGGCTATTTCTTCAAGGATATTTTTAATAGTATTCTTCTTTGCATTATAATCAATAAAATAAACGCTAATAAGACTTGCTTGCCACTTGACTATTAACTCATTTCCGATTTGTTCCATAATTATATTGGGATTTTTAACATGAGGTAAATATACAAAAAAATGGGATTAGTAGTAATATGAGAAAATAAATTTGTGAGAAACGGCTACCGTCCGATTGGGTTAGGTAGCCGTTTTCATCTTTAGGTAGTTTTAGTAGAAAAATTCTCTCGTACATTTTGCATATCCCGAAGAATACTTTGATCCAAAACTTTGGCATATCGTTGTGTCATTTTCGTATTGGTATGACCGAGCATTTTAGCTACATTTTCCAATGATACATTATTCGCTAAAGCTATAACGGTCGAAAATGTGTGGCGTCCAGTGTGCGTGCTCAGGTTCTTTTTGATACCGCAGAAATCAGCAATTTCTTTCAGATAACTATTCATTTTTTGATTGCATGGCACGGGTAATAATGTATCTTTCTTTTTCGCCAGTGGATGCCCTTTGTATTTTTCTAATATGGCTAAAGGAATATCCAAAAGAGGAATATTACACATGATTTTTGTTTTTTGTCTAGCTTTCCTTATCCACAAATTCCCCTGATTGTCAGGTACAAGATGTTCAGGTTTTAATTCCGATACATCTATGAACGCTAGACCAGTCCAGCATTGGAACAGGAAAGTATCACGCACTAAATCCAGTCGGGGAATATCAAATACTTTGTTTTGCATAGCTTCTAATTCTTCTTTCGTTAGAAACTCCTTGTGTACTTCTTGTTCATGGAAACGAATATTGATAAATGGGTCTTTCTCCATCCAATCATTTACTAGTGCCATATTGGTGATTTTCTTCACCACTTTCATGTAGCGGATTACCGTATTTTCCTGTAAATCCTTCTTTGCTTTCAGGAAATGAATGTAGTCCTGAATGATAGCATGACTTATTTCTTTCATGGGAATATCTTTTAAATGATATTCTTTCAAAGCCATCTCTTTGAAATACCTTAAACAAGTATCAAATCGGGAGATAGTTACTTTGGCGTAGTCCTTGCCAATCAACTCACGACATTTGTCGTTATGCTCCTGAAAAACCTCAAAGAACATCATGTGCTTTTCATCCAGTCCAAGAAAACGTCTTTTAATCTCCATCGGATTGATAAGTTTATTATCATCTTCTAAAATTCGATGAATATCGTATAGGCGTAGTTTTACCGATTCAAGATAGCGGTTTACCTCTACTGATTTAGCGTCTTTGCCTGTACACTTTTCTTTAGCTTGCGACCAAAGTTCTGGTTTAACGGTTCTTTTTAACTGCATTTCAGCTAATTGACCTTGAATAGTTATCCGCAACATGATAGGTGTTTCACCTGATTTTACTGTTCTTGTCTTGCGGATGAAGAACAGCACGTTGAAAGTCTGTCGTTTCATACTCTAAAAAATAATGTTTAAAGTTACTGAATCGTGCAGAATAGCAAGAATTAAACGATAAGACAATCAACGACTTACGGTACAATTCGTGGACATTTCTTTCGAGACTAAAATTGTCCACGATTTAGCACTACGGAAGTGCGTTATTCTGCCAAAAATATGCGGATTAGGAGAAAAAGAAAATCCCTGAAATGTTTAATTTTCAGGGATTTACCAAATTTTAAGTCTTTAAACTGTGGTGCCACCAGGAATCGAACCGGGGACACAAGGATTTTCAGTCCTTTGCTCTACCAACTGAGCTATGGCACCATCATGTCGTTTTGTATATCGTTGTTTCGATTACGGGTGCAAAGATACGGACTTTTTTGATATATGCAATAGGTGGCGGTGGATTTTTTGAAAATATTTGAGGGTAGAGGTGAAATTAGCTGCTATAAGCAGGGTAAATAGGGGGAGCGTGTAGATAAATATGGATTTTTACTTATTTTTGGAAGCGGGTAGAGAATGATTAATAAGCTATAGATATGAAGAAAGTAATTTGGAGTATTGTTTTAAGTTGGGTATGTTTGGCATTTGCTGCTGCTGGGATAGGAACTCGTGATGCGGTGTCTGCCTGTGATGGGAAAGTGTATAAAAAAGGGGATAAGATTATGTTTGGTGTCCCTAAGGTTTCCGGATATTTGTTTGTTAGGACGTTTACAAAGGATGGGAAGATTTCTACGATGCCGAAAGAGAATCTGGCTAGTCAAGAGGCGGTGATCGTTGATATTCCAGATTACGATAAGAAACTCTTTGAGGGTATGGGCGTTTATTCTGAGGAAGAAACGCATCCTCTTGTCGTGGTAGAGCTGGATGGACGGCGTCTTTGTATAAATATTAATGATGCGCTTAGTCAAGGGAATATTGTTTCGGAATATTTTAAAAGCGAAATTGAGGGTGTGGTCGATTTAACGTCCGATCTCTTATTTGTTTATGCGCTTAAATTAAATAATGTGACAGTTGATGACGATGTGATAGTAAGGTATATGGCTCATTGTGACAAGAATCTGGTAGAGAAAAATCAAGCCGATCCATTTACTATGGCGGATCTTAAGAAAGAATATGCCGCTAAATTGGAAAAGGCGTTAGGGGACGTTGATTTTAGTAAGGTGTTTCGTATTGAGAGTCAGTCGGAGATGTTACAATATGATATGGATAAGCAGATCTTTCCATTAAAAGGGTTGTGGTGCCCACAAATTAAGACAGACCAGCCGGATGCGTTGGCTAAGATTGGCTTTTGTAAATGGGATGATTGTGTCTTTCGATTTGTGAATATACCAGAGTTCATGAATGTCCCTTGTGAGACGGCTCGTGCGAAAGGGTTTTATGATATGAGGAAAGTCGGAAAAGTGCCTACTTATAATAAGCCGCTGGCTACTTCTTATACTTATATCCGTTTCTTGGATAAGAAGGTACAGCTTCCCGAGAAAAAGAATAAGGTCTATCATAACGGTGATATAAAGAGTATGTCTTTGGCTGATTTGTATGGGAAAATGGCTATAGAAGCGCAAATTATAAAGATGGATGTTTATCACTTACCTTTCTTGAAGATAAGTGATTTTGAACTCTTCTATAATTATTTAGGATCCATTGAAGTGAAATAATAGGAAAACGGTCCGTCCCCCAATAAAAATGAGACGGACCGCTTTGCATTCGTGAATTCAGAGCGGATATTTCTTTTTAGTTTAGTGAGTTCCAACCTTGCGCCTTAAGCTCGACTTCACCTCCGTCACGACCGACAAGATAATTGCCTAACTCCGGCTTTGTTATATGACCGATCACCTTAATACCTTTCATTTCCGACACCTTATCATGATCTGCTAAAGGAACAGTGAATAAGAGTTCATAATCCTCACCTCCATTCAATGCCGCAGTTATCAGATTCATGTTAAACTGCTCTGCCATGGCTGCGGTTTGGTAATCGATAGGAATACGATCTTCGTAAACTCGGCAACCTACATTACTTTCTTTAGATATATGAAGCAACTCCGAAGAGAGGCCGTCGGAGATATCCATCATGGAGGTCGGAACGATTCCAGCTTGGTCAAGAACCTCGACAATGTCTTTGCGGGCTTCCGGTTTTAATTGGCGTTCCAACAAATATTCTTTACCAGAGAAATCGGGCGTGAAATCTTTCTCCCCATTAAATATGCTTTTCTCCCGTTCCAGTAATTGGAGACCCATGTAGGCGGCCCCTAAATCGCCGGACACGCAAATAAGATCGGTCTCCTTGGCTCCGTTTCGATAGACAACTTTACCTTTCTCTCCCTCGCCTAGGCAAGTGATGCTGATCGCTAACCCTGTGCGTGAGGCGGAAGTGTCGCCACCAACGAGATCTACGTCATAGATATCACAAGCGAGTTTAATGCCCTCGTAGAATTCTTCGAGATCTTCTACACAGAAACGTTTGGAAATACCCAATGATACCGTAATCTGTTTCGGGCGGCCGTTCATGGCGTAAATATCGGAGAAGTTTACGACTGCGGATTTATAGCCGAGATGTTTCAACGGCACATACATCAAATCGAAATGAATACCTTCCAGCAAAAGGTCTGTCGTAACCAATACTTGCTTGTCTGTGTAATCCAGTACGGCTGCGTCGTCACCAACACCTTTCAACGTACTCGGATTTTTAAGTTCTATTTTATCGGTGAGATGACGGATTAACCCGAACTCTCCCAAAGTCGATATTTCTGTTCTATTGCTCATAAGATTGTTAACGTAATATAGGATGATTCTTTATTCTTGTATCAATATGTTTAACTATTAATTCTTGAAATTGTTTTTCCCGATCCATACAGAAACCCACCGTAATAGGCAAACAATATAAATGAGAAAACCATTCCATGGGAAGCGAAGGAAGGTCACGGAGTCGGGCGGCATCTTTCTCCGTGATGATTATCAATTTACTTGTAGAAGTCAACCGCTTGAAGGCCGTTTGTATTTTCTGGATGTCATGCCGATCGAAGGCGTGATGATCCGGAAAGATCAATGAGGTGACATGCTCCGTATATTTATGGATCTCTTTTTCGAGAGGTGCCGGGGATGCGATACCGGATACCAATAAAACCTCTGTAGTAGAGGCCAGCCCTTTTAATGTGCGTCTGGGGGCTTTACCGGAAAAGACGGGTTCCAGCTCCCCGTAAAGAATACGGCTGAAATAGAGCTCTTGATAAGCTGAGAGATGTATATCCTCCTCTATGATCCGGAAGTCTATAGGTTGTATACATGACTCACATTTCGTGACAATGATCACGTCCGCACGTCGAGCGCCATCCACAGGTTCCCTTAAACGGCCTGCGGGCAAGAGCTTATCTTGCGTATAAAGACGGTGGCAATCGGTTAAAAGGATGTTCAGCGTGGGGGCGACGTATCGATGTTGAAAGGCATCGTCCAGCACGATCACTTCCGGGCGCTTATTCTCTGGCAGAGCCAATAGATTGCGGATACCCCTGCGGCGATCAGCGTCTACGGCAACGAGAATATCCGGAAACTTACGTTTCATTTGGTACGGCTCGTCACCGATATCCTTGCTGGTACTTCGCTGATCGGCCAACAAGAAACCGGAGGTTTTCCGTTTATAGCCACGGCTGAGTACAGCTACCCGGTATCGGTCTTTTATCAAACGGATGATGTATTCCGTATGAGGGGTTTTTCCGGTCCCCCCGACAGTCAGGTTCCCCACGCAAATAATAGGCAGATCATACCGCTCTGTCCGAAGGATTTTCCAGTCGAACAGCTGATTCCTGAATCTCACCCCGATCCCGTAAAGGAAAGAGAATGGAGTGAGGAGTTTATTGAACTTAATCGTATGATCTGTCAGCATGGTCCAGTTATTATAACGGTTTCATATCGTAAGGCATACGAGCTTGGATTCCGCAATTCGACTTGATATTATTCAACGTCTTGAAGTACTCGAACTCATTGCCCAATACATTTTTGATGATAGAGAGTTTCACCTCTCCGAGCTGGCTTTCCAAGAACTCGTCCAAGAAATTCTTGGAACCGCTGACGGTAGTTACGCTATACTGATCCAGACCGGCCAACCCTGCCGCTGTGCTTATAGCTAATTCAATACCGCCCAGCTCATCGACCAAACCTCTTTCTTTCGCTTGCTCACCCGTCCAGACCCGTCCTTGTCCGATAGCGTTGACCGCTTCGGTAGTCATACCTCTACCTTCGGCGCAACGGGAAAGGAACGTTTGGTAGCCTCTTTCCACGTATCCCTGTATCAGTGCTTTCTCACTCTCGGTCATGGGACGGGAGAGGTCTCCTAAGTCCGAGAATGTGTTCGTCTTTACGATGTCCGTGGTCAACGCTAGTTTCCCGAATAATCCGGAGGCGTTCGGGAACATGCCGAA
>OGMD01000883.1_pt1 | contig 11833 bp, 9 predicted proteins | sample 1573041 | NCBI WGS metagenome assembly OGMD01 (sample SAMEA2582007, study PRJEB24529) | metagenome | biome: Human gut stool | place: China | collected 2011 | reverse complement strand
CATGCCCTTTTTTCAGAAGTTGGTGTATCCGCTGATACATCAAATAGGATTTTCCAGCCCGGCGAATATCTAAAAACACATAATTACCCGCATCCTCAAAAGTAAAAGGACGTTCCATAAATGTGATATCCTTCACAAACTCTTGATTCTCACCAATTATCTGCTTTATTTGTTCCTTATTCATATCAGATATTGTTTTGTATACAAAACAATATTCACTATTTTTTATTTCAGATAAAAAACAAGATTATAGATGCGATAATATCTATTCTATAATTCAATCTCTGAGCAGTCATTTATAGATAAATAGCTAACTGCGACAATGGCATCTTTAATAGGAGAACTGGCACAGCTACCTAGTAGTGTATTTAAGTCTGAAAATTTTATTTTGACTTTACCTTTGATATCTGTAGATTCAACCAACTCTAATCTCGAAGCTCTTAAGTTCTCAAAAGTTTCAAGAGGTTATATTATAGTAAAGACTCAGTTGTGGAATATGAGAATTAGAACTATATACATAAGAATGATGTTTCTTTTCTTCTTCCTCAAAATATTCATCACCAAGCAGATAGTAATGATTAGCCCAATAAACTCTTAAAGTCTTGTTTCCTTTTCGTGTAAAAGAACCTATTATCAGACCCTCTTTTATATGCCTTTTAGCTGAATTAGTATAATCGGTTCAGCTATTGGAATAAAATCATGAGGAAATTCTTCAATTGGTAGTACTACAGGTACTTCCTAATATAGTATATCTTCGAAAGTATCTATGATACCACATATTGCAGTATCTTCACAAACAGTTTTCTTTCCAGATTGACAGCTTTATTAATAATAACATGCCCTATGAATATAGGTAGAACCATTAATATAAGAAAATACAATGTTAATTTAATAAATATTCCTTTTTCTGATTTATCCTTCATTTAACTATCACGAAAACATAAAAAAATCAAGAATATCGCCACTACTACATCTACAATATTCCAAATTTCACGTCCTAATGGCATTTTTATAATAGGTTGAAACAATCCTACTAAAGCTACACAAATTAAACAAAGCGCTTTTCGATTAATCTTACCATACCTATAAGCCATAATACCTAATATTATAACAGCTCCATATCGAACTAAGATATAGTATCCATAAGGCATTGGAGCTAAGCATAACAACAAAGCTACAGCTAATATTATTTTACTCCATTTTAAGTTCATATTTTCCCCTTTGTCTAAAGTCATTCTAATTTATAACAATATAATACTTCTTTTATTATTTTACAAGCTACTAAAACTTCCCTCTTATGATACATACATCAGTTCAATTCATTTTTTTCTATCACTATTTCATTTAATAATCTGGTTGCTTTAATACTCGAATATCTTTTGCAAAGTTCAAATTAGCTCCAGATTCATCATGTCCTCCTGTGGTAATGCCAATAACCTCTCCATAAGCATTTAGTAAAGCTCCTCCACTACTCCCATGATCTATAGGACAACTGATCTGAATATAATTATCTTCCCTAATTTGAGATATTTCTCCAGATGAAAATGTATTTTCCAATCCACGAGGACTACCTATTGTATAAACCTTTTCTCCCACACTACACTGATGGTGACTCAATGGTATATAACAGAAATGCCCTTTTATACGGAACAAGATATAATCTTCAGACTCACTTTTTGCAATAACTTCAGCGATTTTATATTGTCTTCCATCAGATAGTTTAATCACTTCATACCCAACTGCTGTTCCTTTAAACACATGATAATTACTGACCGCCAACCCATCTTCACTAATAAAGAAGCCAGATCCCTGAAATACTCCTACCCCATCAGTTGTATAAACCATAAAAACCGCAGGATTATATTTTCTGAAAATCTCCGTAGGCTCCAAGGCGTTAGATTGGGATGATATATGAATCGTTTGACGTACCTGTGAAGTAACCTCTCTTAACTCACGTTTAGGAGTAGTAATCATAGAAGAGGTATGACTTCTTCCATCACTATTTCTTCTAGTTTTAGTACAAGAAATATTTAAAGTGGCTAGTAAGAAAAACAAAAAATAGACAAATGGATTCATTTTAGTTTCAAATTATTTATTCCTGCTATTTTATTATTCCAGGTTTAGGTAATATATGAATCAAAAAACGTTGATTTTTTTCATTTCCAGGAATATCTGGTTCTATACGTAAATCACCAGAGACACCACTTCCTGAAACTATAATTTCACATTGCTTAGGATCAAAAATAATCGAGCTTTCTTGCCAGAATTTTTTTAAAGCCAACGCCCTCTTATAGCTCAATTCGTCATTAAATAGAAAACTATCTTTAGAAGCCTGTCCTTCAATTATTAACAAATACTGAACACCAACATATTTTTCATAAGTCTTTTGAATAAAACTTTGAATCGTATCACCCGCATTCCTTAATTGTACAAGAATAGAATCGTTTATATTAGATATATCTGCACTCCCTGTTTGAAAACTAACATCTATTTTAAGAATGTGTTTCTTATGTTTCTCATTATATTCGAAATAAGTAGAATCTATATTACTAACCGCATTTTGTATTTCTCTTATTTTATTTAGCTCTGTTTCTGTAGCTTCTGCCTGCTTCTTCAACATGACAACAGTCAATACAAACAAAGTCAGCATAATAAAGAACAAACTTGTCATTAAGTCTGCATAGCTTGCCCAAAAGAATGATTTCTGACTCATAGTCCTTACAATAGATTAAAAATATAAGAGATAATAATTAATAGAAATGCCAATATTCCTAACCCTGCAAATCCAAACAACACATATTTTACATATTTAGGAATTGCTATAGACACATTACTGGAAACATTTGACGATCCAGTCTCCACATGCACCGTTATATTCTCAATTGCTCTAGCCAATACAGCCAATTGTTCTTTCTGTTCACGAGCAACCACACATAATTCATCTTTGAAAGTATTCAAATCACTATTTTTACTCAGAAAATCTTTCAAGCCATCCAGTAAACCAACTGTTTCTTGCATTCTGTGTTTAAAATCTTCTCTCTGCTCTGTTAATGCATTATTAAATAACTCTTGTTGTATAACCAATGTCGCTTTCATTTTTTCTGGAAAATCCTCTTGTAAACGATTAAGAACGCCATTAAACGTATCTTGCTGTGTTATTAATGCCACGCTTAGTTTCTTCATACCGTCTTCTGAATTTATCATTAAATTCTCTAAAGCCTTATGTAAATAGTCATCAACTTGGCCCACTGTCTGACTGATAACAGCTTTTCGTTGACTTATCGCAGAGACTTCTTCCTTAAAAAACGTAGCCATTTCTTCTATCAATCTAGTACGATTTTCATTTGTATCCAGCTTATTATTCAACGCATTAACATTAGAGATATAACTATTTACATTTTGCAAATATTCATAAAACTGTTGTAATTGAGGCATGCAGCCATTTAGCTCTTGCAACACTCTTACATTAGCTGTTGCTACATTTTTCATATCCAATTTTTGAATTTCTTTTATGAGAGCAACCTGATCTATATAACAGCCTTCTATTTTCTCAAAAGCTGTATCTAATTTATTTACATTATCTGCAAAGGTCCGATTAAATTTCATCAAGTTTTGTTGAAGCATAACAATACTGTTCGCAGTACCTCCGATATTAGGTAACAAATCAGTCTGAATCCATGTGTAAAAATTGTTTTTATCTTCCTCGACTTTTGATGCAGCACTTTTAGTCATCCACGAACCACTGGTAGTAAAAAATATACCGATAAGACTAGCAATCATGGCAATAGCTACTCCCCCCATTAATATGCCTATAGATTCACTTGGATTATTAATAAAATTATTAAATCCATCCCCACTTTTTAAAGCAATTCCACCAATACCTGTTATAATACCAAGCATTGTTCCCATCAATCCTAAATAAAGTGGCATTGGCAATTGAGAATTTATTTCTTCCCGTTTCATATCACAATTACGCTCTACGACATCTTTTATTAAAAGGAAATCAGCAACAGCACCTTCATTTTTTGATAGGTACTGATTAATAGGAGCTACAATATTATGAGACAAAAACGAAGAAGCATTATGAATAACAACGGTACGAAATTCTTCATCCAAATAAAAAGATGCTCCTTTAAATATGCCTACATATTTATTAAGAGAATAACAAGTACGAATAAATATTCCCGTTTGTATAGCTACAACGATAAAAATTAAAGTAATTATAATTGGCTCCATAATATTTATGATAATAGTTCAATTTCTGCATTCTCAATCACTTTATAAATATTTCCTTGTTCTAATTGAACAATCCCAGGATTTATAGTTTTAATATCCACAGCAGATTGTTGACTTCCTTTAATAATATCGCACAATGGATCTAAACATACTGTCTTATTCTTTATTGCTTTCTGCACCTTAGTACTATCCACTATAAAACAAATTTCATTCTGATTCTTTCCTCTTTTTATAACGTAGATGGTTTCCGCAGTAGGAGAATTGAACAGCCTCATTTTTTGATTCCCCAGATATTCTGCATAACCTAAAATATCACTATTATTAGCTTCTACAGAAGTCTTTTGAACAATTTCTGGCATTATATTCTCTACTCCATTTTTGTCTTTTATATCTGAGATTATTTGTGTAAATTCAGCGTTAATATCTTCTCTAACTTTCTTATAAATATCATCAACTTTACTTGAATATTTTTGAGTAGAGCGTTCAATCTGCCTTACACATGACTTTATTTCATGCACTTCCTTCTCATTTCTCTCTAGCCTTTTGCTCAATCTAGAATAGAGACAATACAATCCTCCAACTATCAAACACAAAACAATGACGAGAATCCCTAAAATAATACATAAAGTCTTTAACGTTATTCCCCAAATAATTTTATTTTTCATAATTTCATTATCTATTTGTTTCTTCGAGATATACAAATCATCAAAATAAGGTAACAGTTCTTGAATTTGTGATCTCACTATATTAACAATAGATGAAGTATCTCGATCAACTTCTTCGATACTATCGACTACTAATATTGCACTTTCCTGAGAATCTCGTGCCCACATCATTGACACACTCAGTAAACATATTACTATTATTATCAATTGTCTCATATATTTTCAATTCCTTATTTATAAAGTTCTCGTGCCATTTGATTCAATATTCCAACCAATGGATAAAAGAAAAGCGTTTCTTCTATTTTAGGTTCAGCTCCAGTTTCCCTCAATTCCTCCTCTTTTTGCCTAATACCATCTTTTAAATGTTTCTTAATATCTTTCTCACAACACTGTTTGACTATATTCCATTTAGACGGTTCTGCACTAAACTTATTCACATAAGAGAATTCATTATTCAACTGAATAAAAACATCTATGAAATGCTTTACCTCACACAATATATTAGATTGGATTCCCTCATCGACAGTTTCATATTTCATATCCTTTGTTACAAACGTATTCTCTGTATCTCCTAGTAAAGTTTGCTTCAAACTGTCAATATCATTATAAGCTTGCGGCTTCGAATCTAATATTCCACCTTTGCATGTGGCTTCTTTAGGATTCTCAAAATTCCTTATAATCGTTACTCCATTAGTATCATAGCCAACCCCATATACCTTCTCAAAAATCAACTTCGTAAAATTCTCTAGTGTCTCATTACTAGGTGTCAGAATATGTAACACTTTTGAACCATTCCCACTAAATGTAATATGCCGTGGCATCGGAAGTTCTTTTATTTTCATTATTGAAGCAATGTGATACACTATAGCTGCATAAAACAAGATAAATAAGTATTTACAATTATCATCTTGCGACAACAACTCATTAAAATCGATTTTCAAACCTGACTTTAATACTTCTTTATTACCCGCCAATGAAAAGAAAAACGAGAAAACATCAGCAGAAACCTTTTGAGAATCCAAATTATTTAAGATACCAATTAATTCACCAAAAGCATTTGCTGTAAATTTTTCTTCCATATCTTTTACATAATAATGCAAAAACTGATTACTATCTGCATCCAACCCATAGCCATCACCAAAAATAGAATTAGCTGCAAATCTAAAAGAAGTCAACAAATTAGCTTTCCCGTCTTTCACTATCAAGACATCTGTAGTTCCACCACCTATATCAATTGATACCACATCCGTCGTCGCTCCTTTCTTATTTTTATAGAAAGAATAAGGTGCCAAAGATTCTGAAACAGGAATTACATTAGATACATTTGATCCAAAATAAATACTATACAAATCATTCCAAATTTTAGCATATTTATTATATCTACCCTCAGTCATGCTTGCCGGATAGAACCATACTATTTTAGTTTTTTCCAACTCCCCATTATTCAATAGTACTTTATTTCTTAATAACAGAAACAACGTTTCTAGATAGTGACGTACTCTCTGTTGATTATCAACTGTATTTCCCCATTTTAAGTCAGTAGTCCATTTATCAAAAGAGGGCAACATCTCTTTCTCATAAGTAAACGGAATATTCGTATTCGCCATTGAAAAAACAGGCTTCTTCCAGTCTGTATTTTTACCCTCTGATAAAACTGTACGAATTGGGAAACGGTATTGAGAAGATTGATTTATCTCCTCTGGAATATAATCATTATTAAATATCGTATTTGCCACTACGTAACCATTAAGTTTATGCAGTTGTCTATCTTTATTTGATATATTAAAAGATTCAGATACCTTTGCCCCTACAACAGCATATTCTATATGAGTATTACTTGTTCCAAAGTCAACAGCAAAAACAAATTCATCACTTCCAGAAGGAACTTTCCAAAGAGGAATAATAATTCCATTAATGCCTTCATCTATATTCATTTGAACATAATCAAAATTCTTCTCTACTATATATGTTATATTAGAAGCCAAGCTATCAACATCAATATTCCTTTCTGTTCTTCCTGAAATAGCTATTCTATTACTCCCCTGATAAAAGTTCAAATCAGCTTTTAATGAAGTATTACCTGATATTATTACTCGATACTTAGCTTCTTGAGTATTTATAAATTTTATAGCAGGAAACAACCCTATACAGAAAGCCTTAGACATAAAAATTCCACCTTTATTTTCTGTCCGTTCCGGTAGAGTTTCTGTAAAATAAATACGTTCATAGGTAACATATTCTCCTTTTTGTATAGGAATTCTCAAGGTTGCTTTCACACCTCCAGCATTAAATGAAAGTTCAAACATCCTCTTCCCATCAGACATATTACCTTTTAACTCATCTATAGTGAAATAAGAAAAGAATTCTCTTTTAACCGGTAATAAATAACATTCATTATCTTTCTGATAGCCTGCATTGTAAAAATCATTATCATTTAGTGTATAATCAATACGGATAATATTATCTTCTAAAAAATCACCTATAGTCAAATAAGGATACTTTGTTCCATCATCGGGCAATGTCCTTTCTTGCAGCGAACGAGTATCATTGTATGGGGCTTTCAGATTCTTATCCCAAAAAGATGTTACATAAAACATATTGGGTTTAGTATACGTATTAACTGGTAATACTAATGGTTTTGCCCCACCTTTATAGATAGACGATTGGATAGCAAAATCGCTTTTGAAGCTACCTGCACTTACTGGATTCTGCTTTTTTAAAGAAAACCCTAAAACTTCTACTAAGTTGGCCGCATTTTCAACGGACAGTTCATTAAATAAAGAATCATAATCCCCAACCTGCAATTTATCAATTTCATCCTTTTTATTGCTATCTAAGTATTGATAATTCAGTTCCAAATAAGCATTTACTTCCGAAAACAAAGCTGCAAATTCAGGCATCTCTTTTTTCAAAGCAAACCAATAACGTATATAGTCTATATCTCTTTTATATAATGGTTGAAATTCATTATCAAAGGGACGATCGCTACCAAAGCAAATGTTTTTGGATACATACAATAGATCATTTGCAGGAGTAAAAAAAAGCGTTAGTGGAGAAGTACCACCAATAATATTCATTTGATTAGGTCTATCTGGACCTATGTAGTCCAACAAATAAATACGCTGCAAACGGTCAAAATTAAAAGCTTTCGCATCTTGTTCCATATAGAGCTTCAATGTTTCACCTAATAAACGATGTTGTGAGTCATTGGAATTCAATAAAGTATTTAGATCATTTTGTCTATCCCAAACCACAATCCGCAATTTATCTGACAGCTTATCAATATTAAAAAATATCTCACCAACGTCCAGACAATCAGATACCAGTTTATGATACATGGTATCTCCATCTATCTGGTGATTATCAACCACATTTTTAAATGCCACTTTCACTAAATCCATCCGAGCAAATGGAGATGGTATGGAGGTTATCTCTTTCTTGCTTGTTGCACCATTAGGATCTTTAATCTGATTAATAGCTGTAGCTCCATAAGGAGCCCCAGCATCATCCCATCCTTGCAATGTGTTAGTTCCTGTATGTAATCTGAATACTTTTGCCATAATTAAGCCAATTTTTTCTCTGTTACTATTTTTTCTGTTACTTGGTAGAATAACTCTATAAAGCGAGCTTCTGTTGTTAAGTTATTAGATATCTTAGGTTCTATGCCTGCCAAACGATAATCAAACAATGCATAATTACTCTTAAGTATCACTAGTTTAGCCGGAATCGTTCCTTTCACCAGTCCAAATACATCTTTTTTCATTTCTGCCAATTCAAATGGAGCGAATCCCCGTTGATTACTAGCTAGTTCTTGCAACCATTGTAAATAAGCATTTTTCATTACTGATAGATGTACATAGAAGCTACTTTTGAAGAAGTTTTCATCAAACGGACGCTTACCTTTTGCCCACGCCTGATCCTTAGAAGAAGCTAACTGCTCATTCATATATTTACAAAACAGTGTAAATTGCGTCATTGGCTTTTGTAATAACCTCCTAGTATTATCATAGAAATCCGGAAAACTAAGGACATCACTATATATATTAATGCCAAATTCTTTATAAAAAGGATTTATCGCTTTTCCATGAGTCGATTGAAGTAAAGAAGTATCAGCTTCACAAAAATCAACTACAGCTAAAGCACCCAGTAACTCAACTAAATGGGCATCGTTCTGCTGTGTCGTCCCCCCCTCACTATAAGCATAACTTTTATTTATATCGTCTGCTATATAATAGAGGCCATTCAACGAATTATTGCCACTGATATTTTTTGCATAATATTCCAATGCTGCTTTTGCCTTAGAAATAAAAGTAGTACTATCTATTACATGATTTTCATTAGCATCCGGACTCACATTAAAATAAGGTAAAACAGTAATAGCACCAATAGGTGCATTCCGAATCAAATCCGCATTAGGCAATTTTGAGTCAATCCCTCTCAAATTTTTCAATAACAAAGGAAAACCGCTAGCTCCCGTCCCTCCAAAGATGGAACTGATAATAAAAATACGATCTCCTTGCTGGAAATTAGCTGCAAAATCAACAAAATCTTGCGATTTTGTAAATTGATTAAGTACCACGCTACCAATATTAGGATTTCCCTTAAACCCAACATCCATCGTTGTTTTCCAGTTTATATCAGAAAAAAGAATATGAGCCAAAGCTTGGTTTGCTATATTTAATGTCCCAAAATTCATATATTGTGCAAAAGTGCCATCAGCAACATTTGCTAATTTCATTTTAAAGCCAGAAATAGGCTCACCAATTCGTGTTTTAAAGAAACGATCTTTTATATCACTGGTAAACTGCATTTGTTCATTTATCGTTTGATAACTTCGCAAAATGTTCACAGTTCGTGTTAAATCTGCAGCAGCATTATCTGGATCGATAAATATGGGAACAACTTCATCAGTATGTATATCTATCCCTGCAGATATCAACATAAGAAGTGATTTTATAACTCGTGCTCCTGTGCCTCCTATACCAAATATGTATGTTTTCATTTTATTCAAATTTTAGTGTCTTAAAAAGGAGAATGTTTAGCTGCTATACTCCACCGCTTGAATATAAGTGACAATATAAAGAAGAATATAAAAGCGACAATCATATTAGAAATACCAAAGCCCCAACAGTCAGCTTCATATATTAGTTGACTAACAACTTGACCCTGATTATCTCTTACATACATTAAATCATCTGATATTACCCCTAAATTATAATCAGTGTATGTACAATAATATCCAAGCAACAAACACATTACACTATTAAATACGGCCATTATAGTCCAACTCCACCATTTGCAAAATCGCGGATGATCAATAAAATAATAATATATAATTACTACAACAGCAGTTGTAAGTAACGTATACAATCCTATTGTATTGTAACATAATTCTTTCGTATAGGCTTGTGTACTCATATCCCATCCCCAAAGATGCTCTAAAAGATTGCGGCAATAAAAAAAATCTAACCAGCCATAGATATTTCCTAATAGCATTTGAAAAAAATTTCCCATAATATTATTTATTTAATTGTTACTGTCAGTCGTGCATAATCATCTGAAGACTTAGCGTCTACGAAAGCTTTATAAACCCCTTCCACCAAGTAATTCAATCCATATGTTTTGTTTTCTGCCTTATCTGCTACTAAATCTTGTCCTATAAAATCTGTCTTCTCATTTACCCAATCTGGAAATTTATTTTTGAGAGAAACTGTTATTTGGCAAGGTGAAATTATATTTGTAATTAAGCCTAAACGATGAGAAAAGTTGCCTTGGTTAGTTTCTTTTATTTCAAGAGTATAGTCCTTATTATCTATCTCATAGTTATCAGGGTTCTGTAAGTAATCACAATCTAAAGGGAAACTGCCAAAATCCACACCAATAGAAAATTTAAATTTTCCTACATTCTTCCCTTTGCTTTCTTTCTTTACTTTACATATTGTTCTAGAAGCATCAGCAGAATGAAAATGTTCACGCTCAAAACTTCCCCAACAATCAGCATTTACAATAGCGTATTTCACCTGTTGTGCTGGAGAAGTAAGTATATACAAATTTTCTATTTCAGCTCCTTTACCTTTAAAATCGCTCCAAGGTATTTTATCCATTATAGACTTTATTTGTCGCGCATTACCTATTAGCCAAAAATAAAAAGGACGTTCACCTTGATACTTTCTCCATTGATCTATTCTATTAAAGAATTTACCATCAAAATAAGATTGAAGCTGACATATAACGACTGTTAAATCTTTGTCTCTGTTCAATTCTCTCCGAAAGATAGTCGTCATATCAGTACGTTGCTGTAAAAGATAACTATTTATATTAGCAGGTGATAAACTACTATACGCTTTACCGGGCGATACTATACAATCAGATATAAAAAGAGAGACTTCACCATTTTTTCTATGACTTAGTAATGTATCTAAAACAACAGCAATATCAGATGTATCTAAATTTCCTCCTCCTGCTTTAAATGTTGATGGATTTGTATTATGAATAAAACTTTTCACATCACTTCCCCGGGGAATAATTTTACTATTTATATAGGACAAGTTAATGGAGGAAGCTACTTTTTTACCCTGCAATTCACTCAAATAATAATAGATAAATTGTTTGAAGCCAGTGTTCCCATTCACATATCCATCCATACTACCAGAATTCTCTAAATATACATTGATTACAGGAGAGGTCACTTCTGGATTTAATTTGGGCACAATTATGCTATCCACTATAACAAGAGGATCTCTACTCTTTTTTTTACAAGATACAATAGCAAAAATACAGATAATTATCAACGTAGCACTAAATAATATCTTCTTCATAAAGACATTTTTGCCCGCAGATTCCCGAACCGGATGGTTCATAAATAAGAGTTATAACTACTATAAAGAAAAAGCGCGGGAATCTGTACCTGTTACTCGTCCCGCACATCAAGG
>OGMD01000882.1_pt1 | contig 11865 bp, 7 predicted proteins | sample 1573041 | NCBI WGS metagenome assembly OGMD01 (sample SAMEA2582007, study PRJEB24529) | metagenome | biome: Human gut stool | place: China | collected 2011 | reverse complement strand
TTGGCTCTTTTTAAATCTATCAAACTCCGGTGGGTTCGTCTAACGGTTAGGACACGTGCCTCTCACGCACGTAATACGAGTTCGATTCTCGTACCCACTACTAAAAAGCGGTTAAATAGCTAGAATATAGTTATTTATCCGTTTTTTCAATTATAGTACCGGGACAAAATTGGGACTATAATTTTCATTGATTATTAATGTTGCATTCTTTATTAACGCAAAGAATGTAAAAAAAATGTTTTCAAAAAGTACAAAAACAGATCCTTTAAAAGAGATTATCTCTTACTCCTATCCCAAATTGCATACCGGTAAAGAATGGTATATTGGCTTTAATGCGTTCGATCCAGCTTCTGGCACAATGAAACGCAAAAAAATTAAGATTAATCATATAGAAAAGATTACGGAACGAAGAAAATTTGCTTCGGGCTTGATTTATCGGCTATCGCAAAAACTTGAAAACGGATGGAATCCGTGGATAGAGTCTGAAAACTCAAACGCTTACCATACTTTCAAAGAAGTATGTGATAACTATCGCAATTATCTAATCAAGCGGTATAACGATGATAATTTACGACTCGCTACAATGAGAAGTTATATATCCCGTCTTAATATGCTAGAGAATTGGAATAAAAGTCGTGAAGTACCCATCACATATATCTACCAATTTGATCGTCTGTTCATCTCTAAATTCTTAGATTACATCTACATCGAACTAGACAACACAGTATGTACACATAATCATTATTTAGTATGGCTAGGAAACTTTTCAAGTTACCTCACAGAAAAGATGTATTTAAGCACTAAGCCAACAGAAGGGATGCAAACCATACGTAAAAGCAAATCAACTCCTTCTAAAACACGAAAGAATCTAAAAGAAGCAGATATCATACTTTTGAGAGATTATTTGAGTGATAGAAATAAGCCCTTTCTATTAGCATGCTATTTGTTATACTATACCATGATCCGGCCACGAGAAATGTCATTCCTTCGGATTCAATATATCCACTTAAAAAAGCAAACTATATTTGTGCCAGGTGAAATCTCCAAAAATAGAAAAGATGCAGTAGTCACTTTACCAGCAAAAGTTATTCATTTAATGTTAGACTTACACATATTCGATCATCCAGGAGATTATTATCTATTCAGTAAAGACTTTAAGCCAGGCATACAATATCGGGCACCAAAGCATTTTGGCGATTATTGGGTAAAATATGTAAGAGAAAAATTGAAGTTTCCAAAGACATACCAGTTTTATAGTCTAAAGGGTACAGGAATCACTAATATGTTGCATAACTGCAAAGATGTATTATCCGTTCGGGACCAAGCTAGACATTCTGATATTTCGACAACCAATATCTATGCTGAAAAAGAAGAAGAAGACGCTAACGAAAAGCTAGTGCACTATAATGATATATTATAGGCTTAACATCTGATATCTGAACAAATCTATCCTGTTTTTAAACAGGATAGATTTTATTTTACCATCTTCACAAAACCATTATCATCAACATAAAATTCACCAGCTTCCATAGTTGGTAAGAGAGGAAATAAATTACACTTCATTCTTGTAGCACGAAAGAAAGCTGTCGTACCTGCCATATATACATCCAATCCTCTACCATTAAGTGTACTAAATGTGCCTTTTGTTCCAAGAGTAGAATTACGATACACTCTTACCACGCCAGAATAATAACCTTCCTCCTCTTCATCATTAAATGATATTTTAACAGAAGGTAATAGTGAAAAGTCATCTTCTCGTAGTATTATACATTTATCTTTTGAGCTAATGATTATTTGATTACGTTCACTGTTAGAGACGAAATTTCCCTTTATATTGGTGGTACCATCTTTATTTACCACAAAGTTGTCATTGATATTTAACCCTGAAGCTTTTATTATATCTGCAATGAGTGTTCCGGTAATTTCTATTTTATCACCTTTGATTTTGATTCCTTCCTCGCTTGCATTAATTGCAGCCAGGATCTTATTTGGATTGCCATCTTCATCAGTTCCCATAACTTCGACTTTCCATTGCTTTGCACTTTGGCTTACTTGGGTAGATATTTCTTTTACGATATCACCTTCAGCATCAGTTACAGATTGTTCGAACTTTGTTGTAAGTTCTTCTGCGGTTAATTTGAGTTCTGATTTATGACTCTCTACAATAGAATTAATCGCCCCTGTAGTTTCCGTTGTCTTCTTCTCGACGAGTTGAGTAAATGCCAGCGTGAAATCTTTCGCTGTCAATTGAAGGCTGCTTGTCGCTTCTTCCTTTGTTTTACTGATTGCGTCAGTCGCTGTTTTTATTTCTGTCGTTACTTTCTCTGAGAAATCAGCAGATAGTTTTTCCGCATTGACAGCAAAATCTCCTGCCAGTTCTTTTATTTTCTTTTCATACTCTACGGCAACACTCGCGGAGTCTGATGCTTTCTTTGCGTAATCAATAACTTCCTGCCATTTCCCGGAAATACCATCTTCCCTGATTTCGAAGTCACCACGTATTTGTGTCTCACGGTTATTTAGTTCATCTTCAATAGTCTTATCATTGTGCAGGATAAACGTTCCTCGAATAATTACGCCGTCAGCGATTAGTCCAAACCATCTCTTTACACCTGATACCACATTTCCAGCCCAAGCAGGAATCAAACCTATATCGGCATGACCAAGTGCCAGCTTTATGTGTTCCGGATCGTCATAGGCTGTCCAACTATCAATAGCATCATAGAAGTACTGGCAGTTCGTTTTTGAAGAGATACGTATAAATGACTGTCTTTCTTCATCTGTGATATTACCAACACGTACAACAATCATGTGCTGATAAGGGATAGAATCGATTTCAGGTTCGAGGAGGATTGACTGATCGTCTTTTGATGGATCAGCGATAGCGGTAAATTTCTGTATTGAATAAATGGTGCCGGTATTGCCTTTTGCATGATAATATCCTATCAGCAGATCATCTTCCGCAAGAGGATTATAGTCACCTTCACGCAGATCCGGAAAAACAGTATATGTTCCGTCCTCATTATCAATATATGAGGCAATCTTAATGCTACTGGAGATAATTTCTTCATCTTCCGTCACTCGGATACGGTTGTATACAAATTCGTTTGTGACTAACTTATCACGTACAAATACGGATTTAAACTCTGCATTACCGAGTTTGTCGATCATCCATCCGGATAGACCGGATACGAATGTGCTTATCCATTCGTCGATTTCTTCTCCGGCAGCGTTCAGAACTTTTTTCCCGGTTAGTTTTGCCGATGTGAGGAATCCCCATATTCCTGTATTTATTAATCCTGCCATTATTCTACACCTCCTATCATTTTCATTAATAACTCAACCTGTTTCTCTAACCTATGGAAGTCTGCCAAAGTTACCTTACCGGAAATTTTTACTGCTATCGGTTCTTCAGCTAGATCCTGATTCTCTTCAGGTATAACTTCAACAAAGCCTTCCAATGGTGTTGATTCGTCAAGGAGAATTATTTCTTCTTCTGCCGGATCATTGATCTCTTCGAAGTGTTCTGGTAGTTCCAAAAGTGGTTTCGCCAATATTTCACTTTTCAGATAGTATGTATATCCCAGATAGATTTCATTTCCGAACAGTTGACCGTCAGAAATACGGCGGAAAACTTTACCTTCTTCCGCTTTTATATGCCTGTTGTTTAATTCATCTATTTTCATTGTTTCTCGGATATAGGTTTAATACGTGATGAATAAGCGGTCCAATTCGTGGCAGTTTTATATGTTTCTACGGCTGCGTCTGGCACATAAATAGGACAATTATTTCCATTTGTAAGTGCACCACTGGATGACAATGTGAATGGAGTATTAGTGAGTATTAATATGAATGTCAGTTTTTTACATGATCTAATTAGATCGGTACTATAATATAGTTTAGTCCACCCTGCAAGCGGTGTAAGGTCGATCGAAGTTAAACCGGAACAACTATAAAACATACTATTTGCATTAGTTACATTCGTCCATCCTGTAAGCGGTGTAAGGTCAATCGAAGTTAAAACGTTACAATTATAAAACATATAATTTGTATTGGTTACATTTACCCATCCTGTAAGCGGTGTAAGGTCAATCGAAGTTAAAACGTAACAATTATAAAACATATAACTTATATCGGTTACATTTACCCATCCAGCAAGCGGTGTAAGATCAATCGAAGTTAAAACGCGACAGCCCATAAACATATAACTTATATCGGTTACATTTACCCATCCAGCTAATGGTGAAAGGTCAATGGAGGCTAATTTGGAACAACCATCTAACATATAATTCGCACTGGTTACATTTATCCATCCAGCTAATGGTGTAAGATCGATTGAAGTTAATTGGGAACAACCACTTAACAAATTATTTGCATTGGTTACATGTATCCATCCCGCTAATGGTGTAAGATCGATCGAAGTTAAACCAGAACAACCCCTAAACAAGTTCCTTGCATTTGTTCTGTTTGAATCATTTTTAAAAATATTACCAGAGTATTTCAGTTTGGAACAATTTTCATAAGTAATATCTTTGACGCCACTATTTCCGATGCTCCAATAAGCTACTATACATGAATATGCACCTCTGCAATATGTTATCCCCGAGTGATCTTTAACTTCCACTTGAAAAAGACCATCATTCAAATATGTATGACTATATGATTTACTACCTGTTCCGGAAGCGGGTGTTTCTTCGCCATCTCCCCAGTTAATTATATAATTTGTTTCAGTAGATATAACGGTAATAGATGCTGAAGTACCTTTAAGTAACATTTGAATATTTCCATTTTCAACAGGTTTCAGGAGTTCTGCATTAAGTTCCATTGTCACATAAACGGTTGTTGCCGATGTCTCCACTGTTATGTTACCTGAACAATCAAAATAACTAGAGTGAGTAACAGTATAATCATGTGTACCTTTTACTAATGATAGCACACATTCACCGTATTGGTTAGTAGTGGCTATTTGAGAACCTGACTTAACTGTTGCTCCTTCAATAAGAGTGCTTTCATCCTTTACAACAAACTTAACGTCAACAGCCGCATATATTTCGACGGTGTTCGTCGTATCACTTATAATATTACTGAAAGAGAATGTATTCCCGGCATATCCATATGCTGAAACGCTACCAGACACAGCTGCTCCTGAACGTGGTAAAACGACGTAACCGTTTGTATCGGAAGTATAAGACTTCCCATTAACCATCACCGTTGCACCAGCAACATATGTATTTTGATTGTATACTTTAATCCTAATTTTACGAACTGGGATATAAGTTACTTTATAGTCTTGAGTGCGTGTTCCGGCAGTTACATAGCTTTGAGTCAGTTCTTCATGATTGTCAGCTTTATATGTAAATTCAACTTTCGTACCATCTTCTACAGCTACCTTATATTGGGTATTACTAACCTTTTCAAATTCAACATTACAGGTGAATGCAGGGTTTTCTAAAATATAGCCTAGGGATGATGAGAACATGAATGTAGTCACTGGGGTGGGTTTAAGTTGTCCATATGTGATTATGAGTTCAGGGAATGCGGTTTTGACCTTATTTAGTTGTGCCTGCGATACGACAGAAACATAACATTTTCCTATTACTACCGCTTTATCCACATTATTGCCATTTTCGTCCAACCCCTTCAATTTGGCTAATTTAGTTAAAATGTCAAGAGTTGACAAATTCCAATTAGCTCCGATGATTCGCACACGTTCCAACTTCGGGGCATCTAGCACGAAACATTTGTCAATGATGGATAGCACATTGACCTTGTTTGTATTTTCCCATCTGATAGTAGACAAGTTCTCTACTCCTGCAATAGATAGTCCGGAGGCCTCCAACTGCGGTTGATTTTTGATAGTCAGATTCGTAATCGTTTCCGGCAGATGGAGCAATGTCAAGTTACCACCATCAGGTAATACCACCGCTGTTGTTCCGGTTCCTTCCGCCCATACCTCACGAATGTTGGTACATTGAGACAGATCAATCGCTTGTTTCAGGTTAGGGCAATTGCGGATGTCTAACTTGCGAAGTAGATTGTTGGCACCCACGGACAGAACTTCAAGGTTAGTGTTTCGATAACCTCCCACGCCAGAACCGACGAGCAATTCAACGAGCTTCGTCATTTTGGATACATCTACTGTACCAGGATAGAGGGCGGATAAATCTCCCAAGCTGCTAATCTGGCCGGCACCGAAGATGATTGTTTCGGTGTCATTAAATTGGATAGACGGGGCCTTTATCGTAACCGGCACATTCTTCTTTGATCTTGTACCGATAGTGTAAGAACCATATTGCACATTAACATATTGTCCGGTATATGAGGTGATTGTTATGTTAGCATTAGGTTCTATTCCTGTCCATTCCGTAGGGGTATATAGACGAAGTGTTGCGTAGTCATTTTTGTAATCACCGGCAATATACTTGCTGTCCATGTATTTGAAACGGTTATATAGCCACCAACGACGGTGCATCTTACGGCTGCCTTGTGATGCATATAAATAAGATCCGTTGCCTTCATCCAAAAGCGGCCGGACATATTTAAACCAGCTGTCTTCGTTATAGACAGCTTCACACCACATGTCTCCTTGTTCCGTATCAAGGAACCGTATACACTCATCGTATGTAAGTAGTTTCTTTGAGCGCATTTCAGCGTACATGGCTGCAATCTCTTTCGGATATGCTTGTTCGATGTTGTTCCATAACGTTGATTCTACACCATTCCAAACATCCTTATTACCAATCTTATCATGATACTCAACAGTATAATCAAATGCTGCTACGCCTTCGTTATTCAGTCCACAAACAGTATCATTATCATAGAAAATACAGATCCAGTGAATTCCGTCAAAGGTAGTCAGGAACATATTTTTCGCACGTTGATCGACCATTGCGAAGAATTCTGTTATCGTGTAGTACGACAACATGAAGTTCATGTCGAAATATTGATCTGCTTCTTGTCTGAACTTCGTTGGATTGTCCTTGACAGATGCCAGCCAGTCGGTCAGACGTTTTAGATTCGTGTAATCATCGGCTCCATCAGGATAACGTGATTCGAAGTCCTTTAACCATTCAATGTTACCTTCAGAATCAACGGTGATGTAATCGGATTTTTTGAACAGGACACGATCAGAAGTATTGTTCAGGATTTCCCAGCTTTCACAACCGACTTTGAATCCGAACGTTTCATTTGTCGATTTGTCATTGTTATAATTATATTTGCCCAGGAATGTTTTCTCCGCATTTTCAGATGTCTGATGCCACATGACGCCGGGACGTCCGTTCACTGTTGTCCGGACACGCGGATCTGCTTTCTGCGCTTCGGTCAAAAATCCCATACCACGTAGGATATAATCAATCAGACGTGCCATACCTGTATTATGTACGCCACTGGATTCGGCAAAGTCCGCTTTAAAGCAGAATACATTGACAGGTATTTCACCTTCAAAGACAGCAACTTTATCTACGTGTTCTCCGGATTGAGTCATCGTGAATCCCTGTTTGCATTTCGCCTTGAAGTTCTTTCTCGGATACCACTGTGATGAAGTTCCCTGGACGTCAATTTCGACATTATAAGCAATCCAGCTGCGTTCTGGATGATCCCTGTCCTCATAGATAAGGGTAACAACCTTTTTATCTCCCTTGAAAGTCGGAAGCTCTCCGATAATGGTAAATGAGATATTTTGATTTGCAAGTTTCTCATAGCTGACATTACCATAGTCATCGTAGATTTTATTTCGGGCATACAGTTTACGCTTCAGCTCCAGATTATCCATATCGGCAATGTAGTTATCAAGAAGCTGATAACGGTTCAAAGCATTGTCATAGATACGGATATTGAAAAGATCGGCCGTACAGTCATTGCTACCGATCGAGATTCCAACAGGGATGGCCTGGGTGAAGTTGTCCTGTTCCGGATACTGAACCACTCCACAGATTTCTCCGTTTATATACACAAATATCAACCGATTCTCCGCTTTCTTCTCTATAACAAAGGATACACGTACACGTTCATCTTCTTTGAACTGTGTCTCGACTGTACTTTGTTCGGATTTGAATACTGCTTTTTGTGCAGTCACTTCAAGTCCGATACCACCATTCATGCAACTAAGTATAACTGCATCATAATCGGTAACATCTCTCGTCTCAAATTCAAATTCGATAGTCTTACCCGTTGAACGGAAATCGTTTGCAAAAGAATTATAAGGAATAGTCACACGGGCATCACCATTTACACGAAGAGCCACGAAACCGTCAATAGTCTTGATCCATCCATTGGTCGCCCAGTTGAATGCGGTTAACAGAGCGAAGATTTCAGCGTAATTCCAGACATTTTTTCCTTCTTCATTGTTGCTACGGTTCACAGAGGTAAGGAAGAGAACCAGGTCCGCGTCTTCCGGATGGACATCAATCTCTGATTCCATAACCGCCAGATCGAATGTTTTACTTACAGATCCGCATGCTATTTTTAATTGCAATTCGCCTGGAGCCTCTGTTCGATAGCTCCATGTTTGCCGGGTACGGTCTACCGACTGTGTACTGATTATAGTACCATCAACTGACAGGGTAATATCACATGTTGTTGTGGAGGGATTATAAACGATATAAGGGATAAGAAGTGTGCTGAATTGTTCTACCTCGACTGCCCTGAAGGAAGAAGCGATAATCGGTGTGTTATTTCCTTGAACAATACTAATGATATCAAAACGGAGATGATCGCTTTCTACTTCAACTTCATTGATCGTAGCAGTTGCGTATACTTCTAATGTGTGCGCGCCGTGTGTCTGTGTCGGAATTGAATAAGTTTGTTGGCGGTTGGATACAGATGTAACACAAGTATTTATTTCCTTATTGTCTACTACAAAATGAATTGTTTTTTCTACAGCTCCCTGGGGGATATATGGGAATGAGATTACTCCTGAATAGATTTTCGAATCATCGAAAGTAGAACTGACAGATATGCTTACAGCACTAATTTTGAATGTAAGTTTCCGGCTCGCTCCATAACTGTCAGTTACTTGTATGACAAGTGTATTATCACCAAGAGACAGGTATTTACCCACATTAAAGGCAACCTCACCTTGAGCAATACTTTCTGATGCGACCTGTTTACTATTTACTGTATAGGTTGCAATACCTTCACCGGTGTCGTCACCGGAAAGAGTCGATGAGAATGAATATTTGACCAACGTATCTTTACCATGTACAGCTGTTATATTAGAGGCGGTAACAAAACCTAATGTGAGCTTTGTCCCTCCACCGGCTGCCGCAGCTTTAACCGGGTAATACACTCCGGCACGCTTTTGCATCATATAATTTCCGTCTGGAACTGAATCGAATGATTCATCTGTGTTATCCATTTCACCTAATGAACTGGAACCAAGACCGCCGGATTTAGGGACTTCCATTAGTGCGACAGACATGACTTTCTCATCTCCGGCCTTTCCTTCAAGAATAATTTCAGACAGATCTTTTGAAATCTCCTTATCCATATTAGAACGAACAATCAAACCTCCATTAGCCCTCAATAAGAAGTCTGTACTGTCAGGCTGATCCTTGTGGATGAACCTTATATCATTCGCTTTCAGTCCTTCATTTAGAAAATCGAGTACTGACGCGACTTGCTGATTCGTCACGCTACCTTTCGCAATAGCCTTATCTATGTGGTCAATAAGTACATCTATTATGTTTTGCATTTCGTTAGCCATCACTTACCTAGTTAAATTCTTTACTAAATTCTTGCGTGTGAATGCGTGGATTACTAAAATCAGCCCCTTGTAATGCCTGTGTAAAATGTCTTTCAGAGTCAGCAAACCTTAATGTTATAGGTAAACTTTGAGGTTGATTCATCGTCTTAGCAACTGCCAAGCTATCAGCCGACGCATTTACTTTTATTTCTCGATCTTCATATCCTAGCAAATAAATATCGTCACTGGAAAGCATATCAAGAAGAAACATAAGCTCCTTACTTGTCTTAAAACCGGTTTGTACATGTATCGTATCTACGGTTCGCACACGTTCACGAGATTCGATATAATCATTTACTAATTCATCATATTTCCCGTAAGTTTCCCCTTCGCCGCTATCTTGGTCTAAGGTTGGCTTTCCAGTCACATCGATACATTCATAGGCACCATAAGAATTTAGAAATTCCAAGTAGTATCTTTCTTTCGCCACATCTGCCGGAATAATTATAATAGTAACTGACGTACCTTCATCCGTGCTTACAATAAATTGACTAGCCAGTATATTTTCACTATCAAAAAAGTATCTCCGTAGAGCATCTAAATTAAGCGCATAACATTTGCCAACTATTAAGCCGGTTATTTCTTTGCTTATTCCATCCGATACGGTAACTGTAAAAGCTGTTTTGGGGGCGATAAACAATAAAGGACGTATTTCAGTCTCCCGAATCGTTAGAATACGTGTTTCCGATCTGGTAGACATAAAAAAATTACCGGCTGCATTAAGTAACTTAAAAGTGAAAATATTACTTCCCTCTTGATTTAGATGTCGCATGGCTCTTTTACTAATTCCTCCTAGTATTACTTTGTGCTGCAATACTTTCTTTTCCCCTTCTTTATTAGCCACGTTTATAGTATATTCCTTTAGGTTGCCAGAAGTATTCAAAACAATACCTGTTTCCTGCCCTGCAAAACGAATTGGGGAGAGGATAGCCGATAAGATCTCGTCAATAAACACATAAAAATTACCTTCTTCCCCGGATCCTTCAAATACCGTTTCTTCCCCATCCCGGATTATATAAGTAACCGAGGAAGAAGACGTAATATCAAGCCGGATCGGATTGCCTGATAGAGCCAAGGTACGCGGAGTTATATTTGCGCTTAAACTCATAATTCAAATTGTTGTCTTACTACATTCCCGTTCAGTATCGGAGATAAATCACAATCAGACAAGAAATTACCCCTCTCAACACTTGGCGTCGTCAAGAAGGAATAAAAGTCATTCATTGTCTTAATTTCGTTCCCAGGTAATTGCCTGAACTTAAAAAATGCATCAGAAACGTTCATCATTTCGGGTGCTGATAGTATTGTTTCATTCTCCATAGTGCAAATGTGATGATATTATGTCTTCTATTAAAGGACAAAAAATTATCGTTTATCAGCACGGATGCCAGCATTATAAGTTAGGGCATCTTCATAATTAGTACTGACCATATGTGTATTGGGCGGACTGCCTAACACTACTGTTATTTTATATTTTAGTTTGGCTTGATATGTATTAAGAATTTCTTTCCGATTCGCAACATCTTCGTCAGAAGGCGGCAAATATGCTGCAAATTCTTCGTCAGAAGGTTTCGTCACTATCTCCCTTTCTATTTCAGTCATACCAACATCACGCCAATTTACCCCGTGCCTTTCTTCTGCCGCTTTAGTTGCAGCTTCAAATACACTATCCGTATAAGAAACCATTACCCATTTTGTTGTTTGCGGTTTCATCGCTACTATACCTTGTTCCGATTCAAGATCATAGGGTTTTAATAGTTTAGTAGTCCGAAGTTTAACCGTGGCCGGTTTATTTATCCAGTATGGCATAGAGTGTTTTACACTCTCTACCATCATCCTCTGCCCAGAAATCAGGAGCGGACACCCGACGTCTATTTTTGTAAGGTTAATCCGGTCTATATTGAACTTTCCAGTAAGAGTATGATTGGAATGTCTCAAAATGGCATCCCATTCTTTAAAGAATCTGTTAAATGCACCATCTTCCCCACGAAATACCAAAGAATAAGTATAGGTATTACCGCTACTATCACGGAAATAGTTACCCGCCGGATCCCGACAAAGAGAACTTCCACCACAACCCGGACACTGATACATATATTAATCCTCCCTCATATAATAAT
>OGMD01000876.1_pt1 | contig 11915 bp, 8 predicted proteins | sample 1573041 | NCBI WGS metagenome assembly OGMD01 (sample SAMEA2582007, study PRJEB24529) | metagenome | biome: Human gut stool | place: China | collected 2011 | reverse complement strand
AAGATAGTGACTTTTCACCACAGATTACACGGATTAACACAGATTATTTCATTGAGAAGTGGTCACAGAATGAAACAGGAATGTTTCGGAATAAAAAAACAGGTAAAAAGAAAGTGATGTGATTCAATGGAATTTTGTGGTGAAAGTTTACATTCTCGTGGCTTTCGAATGTTAGCCGGATATGGAGAGACGTTTGCCGGGTGGCTACGGGAAGTTATTACCCGGTTTGCAGCGGCTATATGTGTGACTTACAGCAGCTATATATCCTACTTCCAGCGGATATATGTGTAACTTGCAGCATCTATATCTCCAATCTTCAGCAGCTATATGCGCAACTTGCCGATGATATGTCCACTGTTTGTATGCAAGAATGTAGCAATTGATACAGTTTGGATTCGGTAGCAGAAACCGGTGATACTGATAACAAAACAGCGTATGCTGTTACATTTAAGGCTGATTCTGTAACATTAAAGCCCGAAATGTTAACATTGGGTACACAAAACAAAGTAAAACAAATAAAAACAAAAGAAACTACCTCCCTAACCCTCCTCAAGGAGGGGACGGAGGAGGAATAGATTTTGAAAAGATGCAAAGCTGTGATGCAGGAAGATCTTGCGGCTTGTAACTATCGAAAAAACGGGCTACAATACCTTCAGAAGCGATTAATTAATTTATGAACGCACTTTGAAAAAATGATTGGGTCAGTCTGAATAAAGCCCCTATATTTGCAGTGTCATTAAGCTTGAAGACAAAACTAAACTAATTTATTAACACGAAAAAAACTATTACAATTATGCTAGTAATGTACAAACCCTTCCAAGCAGTTCTGGAAGACAAGAACAAACTAACCGGACTAATAAACTAATTACCCGCTTAACATACGAATTATCAATTTAATCGTGGTGCACTACAGTGCCACGCGGGGGAATTGTACATTCTTTTTTGGTGGACGACACAAAGTAACACAACAAATTAAAGAACAGAAAGGAGGTAAATGATGGCAATGAAGAAATCTGTATGGGATATGATCCTGAAAGTAGTTATCGCAGTGGCTTCGGCTGTGGCTGGCGCATTGGGTGCTAATGCGATGACTCTGTAAAAGAACATGAATTTTTTATTGAGGGTATGCAGGTAGAACTTGCTTCAGGCATACCCTCCTCTTTCTACTCACCTTAATTATAATCAAGAATAAATATTGTATGAAACATTTTATTATAAAATATACCATTACGGCATTGGCGGCAGTTTTGAGTATAACAACTTCGTTTGCCGCCAATGATCTCACATCTCCCATTCCTGGCATGATGCGTGATCCGACAATCTATTCGCCACAAGTGGCGGAGATGATCCGCTATGACCATACACAGGTCTAACTCAATACAGGAAATATTCGACAACGCATCTCACTTGTTGATTTCCAAGATAAAGATTTTGATTTTCCAATTTCCATTTCCTACAATGCTTCTGGTTTTCGTCCCCGTGAATCCGACAATTATGTAGGCAGAGATTGGATGCTGGACTGCGGAGGTATCATTTACAGAAGTGTGAACGGAATGCCTGATGACCTGAAAGGATACAGATGGTACAGTACTGATATCAGTGCATATACTGGATTTTTGGGAATGTTGGGGAAGAATTATTTCAATCTGGATACAATGAAGTCTGAAGTAGAACAGAATCCCTATAAATATGCTTATCGGGAAGATTGTTCAATATCTAGTATGTCAGCTATTCCCCTTAATGACAATAATATGGATATTGAGTGTTCGCCGGATATTTTTTATTTTTCTTTCGGAAAGCACTCAGGGAAGTTCATGATCAATTATGATGGAAGTATCAGTGTAGTGGGAAATAATGGTGGTAAATATCAGGTAGACTTAAGTGGTATGAAATTGTTGGACTCCAGAGACTCTCAAAACACTTATATCCAAATCCATACAGATGATGGGTATGTGTATACGTTTGGGGGTGACGGATATGCTTCGTTAGAATACAACGCCTTTTCATGGAAGGGCGCATATGCTCCTGAGTACTGCTCAAATAGAAATTTAAATGAAATCACAGCTTTTCATCTAACGCAGATTAAGGCTCCTAATGGTAGAACACTAAACATTCATTACCGGGACGTGGATGAGAAATATCATAGAGATCCCTTTATTGTGGGGAATAACGAAACAAATCCCAATCTTTCTGGACGAGAACAGTTACTGACGCAGTACTTATTAAACGGAAAAAAATCCCTTCTCAGGTGTGGAATGTTCGTTGAGGGTCCTGATACACGGGAGAATGGACCATTTGGAGGGAAGCGGCCGTTTATGGACGAATCTTATTCACTGATGAAAGTAGCTTTGATTGATCGCATCACCACAGATGTATGTACCATTCGCTTCTTCTATTCCGCACGTGATAAGCATATTGATTTCAAAGGTATGTTGCAGGGTGATTTCTTTATGTCATGTGGAGCTAAATTAGATTTGGTTGATATGACATACAACAATGGACAAGAAAAAGCGCGATTGAATTATGACTATCTCTTGAATAACCGTATGTTTTTGAAAAGTGTGAATACTACTATTGAGGGAACGCATAGCATGGAGTATTATATACCTCGTATGACCGAGGCTGAAGTTCCTGACCCGTTAACTTTCAATATTGACCATTGGGGATTTTGGCGTGGAAATGTAAAAAGTGGATGCCTGATCCCAGGAATGAGGCAGACTGATGAGGACCAGTTAGAATATAAAATAACAACCGACGACCGTGATGCAACAGGAGTAGACTGTGAAACGAGTCTTTTGAAACGTATCACGTATCCTACGGGAGGTAATGCTTTGTATACATACGAGCCCCATAGATATTCGAGCATTATCACACAAACTGCTGCATCTACCTTCTATCCTTCTCCTTCTGTTCTACCCGCGGGGCAATCTGAAGTGGCAGGGGGAGCCCGAATTCGTGACATTCTTTATTCTGATGCTTCAGGAAAAGGGCAGAAAGAACTAGCTTATACATATGGATCGTCCAATTATGTCTATGGATTGACCGATGGGGAGGTTCAGTACATGCCATTCTATAAGAATCTATGGGTGAAGAAGGATGATAGAACAACGGATAATAAATTCTTAATCTTGGGACTCTCGTTTAATAGTGAAGGTTTTACTGGTATTCCTTATCCTTCTGTACATATCCGTTATCAGCAAGTGACGGAACATTATCTTGATCCTGCGATGGGAGACATTAGTCAAAAGCATTCTTGTAAAGTATCTTATTTTCAGAAAGGATATCAATCAATGGCTAACTATATGCCCAACCGTTTCTTTCAGACCAGTAGATTTGGTGATGTTTTTTATATCTACAACAAGCTGCCTATAGACTATATGGAATGTCTAAAACATTTGATAGCACATCCTGCAATAGATACATCTATCTACCAGGGGAGAATAGCCAAAGAGGAATATCTTGATGAGGACGGAAAGTTGCGGAAGACTGTCGAATATAAATATCGTATTCTTAATCCGAATAATTATAGTTTGTACATTTATGAACCAAACATGGGTGGAGAAAATCTATTCGATATTTTCACTCATATCGGACGTGAAACTTTCCGTACACTTGTTTTGTCTGATAAAGAAACCATGACTTATCACGGTGCAGAACTTCATCCTCAAAAACAACAGGAATATTTTTTGTATGACAATGACGGGTATTTATGTGAACAGGCTTTTCTGAAGAATAACGGAGACTCTTTGATCACCCACTTCTACCGTGAGAATTATTCAACAGGTAATAGTTTCCAGATATTGCCAATTTGTGAGCGCTATTATCTTGGTATGTCTAGTGGCAGAAAGGAACTTAAAAGCCATTTTACCAGTTACAGCCCACAAGAAGCTGTTGCTCCATGGCAGGTATATTGGAATGTAGTGGCAAAGGAACATTGGTCGGATGGCAATGGTAAACTAATCGGAATAACGGAATATTCACGCTATGATAAATATGGAAATGTGATCGAAAAAATTGAAAATGGAACGAAGCATACTGTCTACCTATGGAGTCATTGTGGACAAAACCAGAGAGCGAAAATAGAAAATGCAACCTATCAGGAAGTTTATGCGGCATTGGGAAAAGCACCGGAAGAATTGTCTGCCCAGACCTTTGCCAGCCCTGTTACCGATGGTTTACATATAAAACTTCCGAATGCTAGAGTATCCGGATGGTGGTGTGCTTTGGGGAACAAGGTGACTGTCGAAACTACTCCAAATGGGCAAAGTACCTATTATAATTATGACATAAGAGAAAGATTAACCCAGGTTTTTCGTATGGACAAGAATAACCGGATGGAAATTCTTAAGATAAACGATTACCATCTCGTAAACGAATAAACACAAATGAAGAATATGAAAATGAAATTATTAAGGTATATATTACTTTTACTTGCTTGTCTGCCGGCAATAACTCGGGCTTATGCAGACAATGTTCCACCGGGATATTCAATGGAAGATCCAATTGACCTCGGTACGCAAAGTTGTCGCTTTGCTTATGAGAATGATGCTTGGTACAATATAGGAATGACTTCTAAGCTATATCTCTATTATAAAATACATATTGACGAACCGATGCTTATCAATGTCCATCTCAATAAAAGTGTCTATATACAGACATTCATCTTTGACGAACAAGGGCAAACAATAGTTGAGAATCGTAAAGGAGACGGAAATTTATCTGATATTCCATTGAAGGTCGGTACTTATTATGTCCATCTGACAGCGCATGACAAGGATATTCATCTTAATACCGCTATAACAGGAGTTTCCTCTCTAATAGGAAACTGTCCGGACGTGCCCATTGAAATAGTGCAGTCACCTAAGGACGGGAGTATCAATTTTTCTGATATCTGCAATACTGTACAGTATACAGATTGGTATCATGGTCGGAATACTAATGATGTTTTTTTTAGCTTGGATATACGGGATAATCTTTCTCTCACAGTGTATATGAATCATATTACGCCCGGAGTTGGAATGGAGCTTACACTTCTGAATGACCAGTTAGAAAAAAAAGCATTGTATGAGATTCTTGAAGACTGTGACTTTCTTATGGATTTATCTCCAGGCAAATATTATCTGGTTTGTGAAGGGATAGAAATGAATGGCTCTTTCGGAATAGGCATCATGGGAACTGTACCAGTTATTCCAGATGAACCGGATCTTCCACCATCTGAAGAAGTTGAAGTAGAGGAGAATTATGTTCCTTCCGCCAATTTAAACTATATTCGTACTATTGTTCCTGTTATAAGTAATGATACCATCAGAAATTTTTCTTTTCTGAGTAAAGCTATGCACAGCGTACGCTATTTTGACCATTTAGGGAGACCATTGCAGGAGGTAGCATACAAGCATTCTCCTACCCGTAAGGATATAGTCACATATCATGAATATGATGGGTTGGGACGTGACGATAAACAATGGCTTCCTGTTGTACGTACAGATGTGGCGTCGGGAACATTTGTATCCGGACAAGGTATCGTTTCGGATGCGCTATCTTCGTATGGAGAGCAAAAGGCTTTCAGTTTCCCTGTATATGAGAAATCTCCCTTTGGTCGGATAGTGGAGAATTATGGTGCGGGTGAAGCATGGCAAAATACGGGACACAGTAATAAGTATGATTATCGTATCAACATTCCTGAAGATCATTGTTTATACTTTAGTGTGGTCGGTGATGGGGAGGCCCCTCAACTAAAACTACATGGTGAATATCCTGCTTTCGGTTTGGAAGTGACTGAGACTTACGACGAGGATGGACATTGTAGCATTAGTTTCACTGACGAGGTTGGGCACGTAATTCTGGAACGGAATATAACCGAGAATGATACACTGGACACGTATAAAGTGTATGATGATTTTGGTAATCTCTGCTTTGTATTGCCTCCGCTGGCTGTGTATGGGTCAATAGAAATCTCACAAGATATAATGGACAAGTATGCTTATCAATATCGGTATGATTATTGCCATCGCTGTATTGGCAAGAAATTACCTGGATGCGACTGGATAGAGCAAATTTACGATCATAACAACCGTCTTGTGTTTGGTCGTGATGGCGAGCAACGTAAACGTAATGAATGGAGTTTTTTATTCTCAGACTTATTGGATAGGCAAGTGGTGAGCGGTATCTATCATGGGATGCTTGATCGTGATGTATGTGATGCTTCGGATATATATGCCATTTTCACACCAGAAAGTGATGAGGCATACTATGGCTACAAAATTAATGTTCCGAAGAATATCTCCACGGATAATCTGGAAATATTGAACATTAATTATTATGATACATATGACTATGTCCCTTGCCTCCCTGATTTTACTCCAGAACTCAACTACGTAGCAGATAAGAATTATGGAGAAATGTATAATCCCCAATCAAAGTTACATTGTAAAGACCTGTTGACTGGAAGTATGAGTGTTGTGCCAGAAAATGGACAAAAGTTATATAGTTGCTTCTACTATGATTATTATAGTAATCTCATTCAATCTCGTCATACCAAATTGAACGGAGTGGTACATACGATCAAATCCACTTTTAATTTTAGTGGACTTCCAACGATTGTTTGTGAAGAATATGGTAATAACTTCCGTGCACAAAAACAGTATACGTATGACCATACTGGCCGTTTGACAGAAGAAGTGCAAGCAATAGGAAAAGATACTACCCGTTTTGTATATACTTATGATGAGTTAGGTAGAGACAGTCAGTTAACACGCATTCATGGTACAGACTCTCTAACAACTGTGAATGAGTACAACATACGTGGTTGGGTGACGGCTATCCGTAGCCCTCAGTTCACTCAGACATTGCATTATACAAATGGGGTGGGGACACCTTATTACAATGGTAATATCAGTAGTATGACTTGGACAGCCAATTCTGTAACACAGGGTTATCGCTTCATATATGATGAATTGAACCGTATGACGGATGCCTTGTATGGTGAAGGGAGTCTTTTATCAATGCATCCCAACCGTTTCAATGAGCAGGTGACGAGTTATGATAAAATGGGTAATATTCTTGGTTTGAAACGGTCGGGCCAGATTGGTGCCAACGATTATGGCTTGGTTGACAATCTAACTTTGACTTATAATGGGAATCACTTGACGAAGGTGACTGACAATGCTATCAGTTCTGTTTATGGAAACGATTTTGACTTCAAAGATGGTGCAAACAAGGAAATAGAATACGAATATAATGCAAAAGGCAGCTTGATTAAAGATTTGAATAAGAAGATTGTAGGTATTCAATATAATTGTATAAATTTGCCTAACCGAATAGAATTTGAGAATGGAAACTGTATTTCTAACTTTTATGATGCGAATGGGACAAAACTTCGTACTATACATTTAATAAATGGAGTTACCACTACAACAGACTATTGTGGCAATGTGATCTATGAAAATGGAGTGGCTAATAAGTTGCTGACAGGATACGGCTACATTTCATTGAATGACAATAAGTATCATTACTTTATTCAGGACCATCAAGGAAACAACCGAGTGGTTATAGCTCAGGATGGGAGAGTAGAAGAAGTGAATCATTATTATCCTTTTGGAGGCTTGTTTAAAGCAGATTTATCTACTCAGACTTATAAATATAGTGATAAGGAACTGGAACGGAAAAGTGGATTGGAATGGTATGATTATGGAACAAGACGGTATGACGCTGTATTAGGAAGATTTATTTCAGTTGATCCATTGGTCGAAAAGACCTACTCTGTTAATCCTTATAGTTATTGTCTGAATAATCCATTCAATCGTGTCGATCCTACAGGGATGACTTCTCATTACAATTGGAATAGTAAACGATATGAGGATGGTGCAGGGAATGAAGTGTCTTGGGAGAGTGTACAACAAGAGTATGGAATAGCTGAAAATCCGGGTAATGATGATCCACCGTCAAGTAGTTACGTTGATGGAATCACGGGAGCAGCTCCTAGAGTGAGTGATAATGCACCGACATCTACAAATGCAACAGTTGTTGTTCCTGTACTACCTTGGTGGGCTTTGGCAGGACAGACTATTGGCGAAGCAACTATGGGATATTTGGGAGCTTTCTTTACTATAATAACTTTGCAAGGTGATACAGATGGCCATGTGTATGTGAATGAGACAAACAAAGTGAAGAAGAAATCATCTGCAGAAGCTGATTATGGAAAACCAGCTGCAGAACATACAAGTAATAAGAATAAGCCCGAAAAACATCAGAAAGGACGAAAACGAGTACAAGTAGATAGAGGAGGAGAAAAAGGAGATACACGTAGAACCCGATATAAATAAAGCGTATGGAAAATAAAAAATTATATACTATTAATATCAAAAACTGGGAAAAACCTATAGTAGGAATCATCGAATATTCTTCCTGCAAATGGATAGTTATTAAAAGAATTGCAATTGATTATATGTTTGATGGAATCTCATTGATTCAAAGACGTCATATAAAATCTTGTAAGCGCACAAAGGATAATAAATTTGCAGAGAAAGTATTAGCGGCAAAAGGCGTTATAGACATAACGATTCCCCAAATTCCACTTGAAAGTAGTCTTTTTCCTATTAAATGGTTATGTAGTCAACAGAAAGTAGTAGAATTTTGGACTGTAGAAGAATCGACTTCCTATGTTGGCAAAATAAATGAGGTAAGAACTATTATGTTTCATTGGACATCTATGAGTTCACGTGGAAAATGGTTAACTGATACTTTTACACTAAAAATCAAAGATATAGTCTCCATTGATATAGATACTGATTATATTCTTTCGTTATTAATTTATAATCAATCCCAAACATGGAAATAGGAAAATTCTACTCATTTAAAATAAAAGGGTGGCAATATGCCATAAATGGCGTGGTTTGTGATATAGGTTCTGACTGGATACTTATTAAAGCAATTATAGGAGATTTTCAATATGATGGTTTTTCCATTATACGGACGAAACATATTAAAGAATGGATACATGATGAAAGAAATATCTTTATTGAGCATGTTTTACTGGCCAAAGGTATTATGGATATATCTTTCCCTAATATTCCTTTGGACAATCTAACTACACCTTTTTTATGGTTCTTACAACAAAAAGAAATTATTTTCTTCACTCCAAAAGATGAATCGGACGGTTTCATGGGAGAAATCATAAAATTAAGAAAGAGGCAGTTTGACTTGCATCCTATGCTTTCTGAGGGAATATGGAGCCTTGATACATGGAACTTCTCGATAAATGATATAATCGTTATTGAGTGGCAATCAGATTATATCCAGTCTTTAATTAAATATAGCCAAACAATTGTATCTTGACTATAAGCTCAACATTACAATCAAAAACTGTATTACCCTGATTAAAGTTGACTAATCACCAAATTATATTATGGTATTACTCTGTAAATAAGGAAGATATGGAAAAAGGAATTTGGACCGGACGTTTAGATGATTGTACTTTACCGAAAGAAAAGTAAAGTAATTACATTAGAAAATAGTTATAATAAGCTCAATCAACTAAAATATTCCGAATAAAAAAGAGTAGACTGACAAACGTGTAAGTAATATGAGACCCTTCCATTTGCGGTTTACTCTTTTTTAATTAGCTTTGATATCATGTATAATAAGAAGGGTAATAGCAGCGAAGGCGGGTTGTCAGGTTTTAAGGTACATAGTAAAGGGAAAATTGGCAAAAACATTCTGTTCCACGTTCAGGTAGAGATCCGGAATACGGCAGGTCGACAATCTCAAAATAAACAAAAAGATAGTAAAATAAAATATATATAGTTTCAACTAATCTCAATAAAACGACCAAAATGATGAAAGTAAAAGATTTATTAAACGAACTCTTAGATGAGAGTGAAAGAAAGCAGACTCTTTTGTCTATTTATGATAATAGAGATGACATAGACAAGTTTTATGTAGGTTATATAGTTGAAATCTTTGATGATTCTATTCTTTTATATTCATATGATGAGAACGGCGAAGAAGATGGGTATCTTCTGATTCGGCTGGTTGATATTTTTAAAATTGAAAAGGAATCCACCTACTTAAATGGCTTAAATATTTTAGTCAAGCAAAATGCCTCAACTGAGAGGGGGGTAAATAATAAGTTTAAGAATGACGAGAAAGACGGTATTACAGAAGTAACCTCTATATGCCATGAAAAAAGGATTTTAGTAACAGTAAAACTTATTTATGAGGATTTCATTGCGGGTTATATTGTAGGGAAAGATGATGAATATCTCTTAATTGAAAAATACTCAAAAAATGGGGCGCGGGATGGATATAACTTGATTTGGTTTAGAGACATACAAAATATTCACTTCGATGGAAAAGAGGAAAAGAATCTTATCAAACTTCTTAAAGCGGATGTCTGATATTGATAAAAATAGTAGTATTACTCTGATTTCATTTAACTATTATTCATGAATTGAATGTAATAATCATCCTGGCATAAGGTACACAACCTGTTTGTCAGGGTCATTTTTATCATATGTTGTGATAATTGTTGTTGACGGGATATAAAAATGATGTCTGTGTTAGGCGACTCATTTATTCAAGATATGGAATATTTGTATTTTAATCAGCACAATACTGTTCCACCACCTTCACATCCTTTCCTTGACGAATCATTTCAACATAGGTAACGCCCCCTCCATAAAACAGCTCAATTTTTAGATGATTCTTGGTTTTGTATGTATAAGTCACTTCTAACAGCCCGACGCTGTCAGTCTCAATTTTATAATGTGAGTTGTTTTCGGGCAGTTTTTCCCGTAAAAGTTTCTCAATGTTGCGCACTTTCTGGTTATAGACTTGCTGCATGTCCATATTAGGACATGTATATTCGAAGATATTTGTATAACCTTCATCTTCTGTATAGTGGCTAATAACGATCCCGTCTTCTGAAGTTGTTTTATCAATGAATGTACGTTCGGCAGGGTGTGTAGTTCCTGCGTCTTCATCAATGTTGTTGTTTTCTTTGATTTCAGTCTGCGTTGTATCCGCCTTATTCTTTTCAATGCTTGCTTGTACTACCGGACTCTGTTGTTTGGATGCACCGGTACACTGAGTAAAGAAAGATATAAAACAACTTCCCGATAATATGATTGCAATGATAAGTCGTAAGTTTTTCTTCATATATGTTGGTTTGTAAGTGTGCAAATATACTACATTATTGTTTTTCTTCATTGTACATCGGGCAGAATATAGTTGAAGTAAATGATAAGATAATTACTTCGTTTCTCAAAAAGTAAGTATAGTTCACCAGATCTTCTGCTCTTTTCACTTTGATAGTCTGTTTCCGCATACAATTCTCCTCTTTTTCTTTCTTTTTTCTCATAAGAAAGAATATATTTGTACCTAAGTTAAACGAAAACCAAAGCATGATATGATAACAACCCAGTTGCTTCGTCCTGAAAGCATTGTCGTAGTAGGGGCATCGAATAATGTGCATAAGCCGGGTGGCGCAATATTAAAGAATTTGATAAACGGAGGTTATCAGGGAGAACTTCGGGCGGTGAATCCGAAGGAAAAGGAAGTGCAGGGAGTTCCCGCCTTTGCGGATGTGAATGATCTGCCGGACACAGATCTGGCGGTGTTGGCTGTGCCTGCCTCGATGTGTCCTGATATGGTGGAAACATTGGCTAGCAAGAAACAAACCAGGGCATTTATCATACTCTCGGCTGGTTTTGGTGAAGAAACCCACGAAGGGGCGCTGTTGGAAGAACGTATTTTGGAAACAGTTAATAAATACGGTGCTTCGCTGATTGGTCCTAATTGCATCGGATTGATGAATACATGGCATCATAGCGTGTTCAGCCAGCCGATTCCTAACTTAAACCCAAAAGGGGTGGACTTGATTTCCAGCTCCGGTGCTACGGCGGTATTTATTCTCGAAA
>OGMD01000872.1_pt1 | contig 11944 bp, 14 predicted proteins | sample 1573041 | NCBI WGS metagenome assembly OGMD01 (sample SAMEA2582007, study PRJEB24529) | metagenome | biome: Human gut stool | place: China | collected 2011 | reverse complement strand
TATTGTTCCCCATTGCCGATTTTTATCTGGCAAAGGAACGTTGGGACGAGGCTATCGAAATTTATGAAGAACTGGAATCGATTGGCGGATTCGAAGGAGAAAGTGCAGAATATTATCAGAAGTTTGGCTATGCATTGCAGAAAAGAAAGAAATATGCAGAAGCTATCCAAGCTTATCTGAAAGCAGACACGCTGAAGCCGGATAATATCTGGAATAATCGTCACCTGGCTATTTGTTATCGTCTAAACAGAAACTATCAGGCTGCACTCACTTATTATAAAAAGGTAGAAGAAGCAGCGCCGGAAGATACCAATGTAACTTTCTATATCGGTAGTTGCCTGGCTGAATTGGGACAATATGAGGAAGCTCTGAATTATTTCTTCAAGTTGGATTTCATCGAGAACAATTGTATAAAGGCATGGCGCGGCATCGGTTGGTGTTCGTTCATTAGTCAGAAATATGAACAGGCGATGAAATATTATGAAAAGATTATTGAACAAAAGCCGCTGGCTATTGATTATATGAACGCAGGGCATGTGGCCTGGGTAATGGGAGATATTCAGAAAGCTGCCGTTTTCTACGGAAAAGCCATTACAGCTAGTGGGAACCGGGAAAGATTCTTGGAGATGTTCCACAAAGATGAAGAATCTCTTCTCACACAAGGGATTCGAGAAGAGGACATTCCTCTGATGCTGGATTTATTATAGTCTCCCGTTTCTTTCAATTTGGGATATTCAGTAAATGTTCCTGCTTAAGAATACAGAAAAAGGCTGCCTCATTTTCTATTTTGAGGCAGCCTTCTCATATTATTGGGGTAAGTAGAAATATTCAGATAGATTCAGGATCCTTACTATAACTTTTTCAACTCTCCATACAACTTCTGTATGGGAAGTCCCATAATATTATAATAACACTATACATGCAATACACAACTACAAATCAACCACTTACACAAACGAAGCAGTCACGAAGTAAAACTATAGTAAAACAAACTCATATTTTAAAGAAAAAGGCAGCTTATTCGGCTGCCTTCTCTATCTTCTCCCTAAACAATCTCAACTGGTCTACAGTCGGGTAAAACGTAGGGTTCTCCCAGTTCCTCGAAATCACTGCTATCATCGAATCAAGGTATTTTCCGCAATCGAGAATCTTTGCGCATTTATCTAGCTGGAATTCCCCGGACGGGTATCTCTTATTGTTGAGCGTTTCTTTAGCCCAGGTTAATAGCTCGTTGATCGAGTCGTGGTTGTATTTATTTTCTTCTGCCATATAATATTAGTTTTCGGCAAAGGTATAAAAATCCCGGCATATCTAATACACCGGGAGTGTCATATTCAATAAGGGCTCGAATGCTTTCTATCGATTGTTGTAATCGAAATGAACGCTCTATTAAGATGTCCATTTTGCTCTACACTCTTTACTTGAACTTTAAAAAGTTTATACTTAGAATCATGAAAAACTTTACTATGGACAGTTTTAACATATCCTATGTCTATGCCATCTTTAAAGAGTTGAACTGCATATTTATCATATAAATTTTTCTTATCCAACCTCCATTCTAGTATATCTCCTTCCTTTAATGTTCCACTAGGCAATTGTCTTCTCGTCAGTCCGCAAACTTCACTAGTAAATTTCAAATCACGAACAGGATAATATTCTGCTAAAAATTCAAAATTATCTGTTGATAACAATCCTTGAGTTTGAGCCAATACATAGTATTTGTTATCTTTCAATTTAGGGTTAATTTCCCAATAATTATAATATTTCTGTATATCGGAACGTTCCGTATTAGTTAAGCGTTGAGCAAATACTTCTAAAACATTATTTTTATATACAACTTCTGGATTTGGAAAATCCGGATACATATTAAAACCTTTTTCTAAAGCTTCTTTTACTCCATCAGATATATACTCAAACCTAACTCCTTCAGTCTGATTCCGAGTTATTTTACCTATCTTTATTCGACTATCATTCCTGCCACGTCTCCAAATAAGATAGATGTGTTTTATATATCTCTTCATAATATAATGTTTTTTAGTCTCAAAATGCGTTCTTTTATCAATTTAAAAATCAGCTCCTTACGATAAGAAGACAAACCATATTCTTCTCTCAAATCATCTGGAAGCTCTTTATCTATATAAAAAATTATATCACGTATTTTGTTTTCATCATACAAAGATATAACATTATTTATTATGCCATCTACTATTTCTTGAAATTCGACTCTTATATTTTTTATAAGTTCAAAATGATTTAATTTATTTCCATCGTTACCCCATCTTATTTCAGATTTTCCCCGATTGATAAAACTGTCGAACATTATTTCATCGTTCAACATCTGCTTTACAGCGTCTTCACTTTTTTCTCTGGCTAAACAACAACCACTGTCATATATAGGAGAATACCTGCCCTCCATTTTGAGGATTTTCATCTTTACATGGCCGTTTGGATTATTAAATCCTTCATTTTTTGTAAGGAAATCTTTTATTTGTTTAAAACGATCTTTTAATTTAGAAAAGACATGATTTGCTTCTTCATTGGTCAATTCGGTTTCTTTATATGGTGTAATAAACCCCCAATTTTCTTGATGTCTGTCACTATTCCCAATAATACTATCAAAAATGATAGTTTTTATGATATCTTCTATGTGTTCACCAAAGTTAAAACTTTCGATAGCAGATTTTATAAAATGAAAGGTATAAGCTGAATATGATTCTTTATTTTCAGGCTCATATGTATTATCATAGCCAGTCAATATACTTACTCCTTCTGTCAAACATTCTTCTTCGGTATTCATAGATTTAGAAATACATCCTATTTCGCTTCCATGTTTTGCTATATTATATTCTAACACATCAAACCCTAAAGAACGACCTATTTCTGAAGATATAATTTCAGACCAAAACTCTGGTTTATAATCTTTCCCCTCTTTTAACATGGAGGTTTTAAAGAAATACACGCTATCATCTTCGGGATTACTAACTACACATTTATTGCGTGTACCTTTAGTATTAAAAAAAGGTTTTTCGTTCCATTCTGTTATATCATAAAAATTAGCCATATTCTTATTTTTTGCAAAAATACAAATAAGATCTATTATTTACAAAAGAAGCAGCAAGAATCCCCGACTACATAGCCAGGGACAAACACAAAGATATAACCCTTGCAATAATCATTAACGATTACCGGCCTTCTACTTTACCGGATAAACTTAGTGCTTAGTATTAATTAATGTATCATTTTATCCTCCTTTCCTTTAAAACCTTTTTCCGTAGGAAATTGTTATATAAGTGAAACTTAAACTTTTCATACCGGAAACGGTCTGTGAAGATAGTGCCGGTATTACCACATAAATAAGTTACAACTAACTCCAGCTCCTACGTACCAACCACCCGGATAACTATACCCTGCCTGTAAACCTAATCCCCATCGTTTCTTCTTCGAAGTAACAGTATGATAAATATCATTCGTCACTGTCTGAAATACAGCTCTTGGAAATATCTGCAAACTATCCAGTCTCGGACGATAGCCGGACACCCATGCACGGTAAAGGCTGTCTTCATAGTAAGCCTGTTCACGCTCGACTACCGTATCACCTATGTGCATGGTGTCTTTTAGTTGAATGAAGAGCAAGGGAGCCATAGGCGGAGATATGGTTAAGGAGCAAACCTTGATAACCGTCTTTATCTTCGTCTCGGTCTTGATTTCTGGCGGGAGAGGCTCGTGCGGATTACACTGCATCCACACGACCACGCCAAGTAACAAGCAGACTAGTATCCAAGGAAGGGTTTTCATAGAATACTATCGCTTGAAGACCACTCCGAACTTGCCAGCAAAGTATTCAATTCTTCGCCTTCGTATACCGGATAAGGGTAAACCGGCTCTTGCGGAGTCTCCTCTTCGTCCAGTAACGGCAAAGTCATGATACTTGGGAACAACTTTTCATAGTGATCCAATTTCATAATCACCTGTGTACCGTCAACGCTCTTTCTCGGAACCAAGTGCAGTTCATCGAGTACCTCCTGCGGTATCTCGTTCAAATTCGCTGTGGGAAATGTAATGTATTTCATAATCAAATCTAAACAGATATTGTATATTATAAGATTTGTCTGGAAGTTTACAACGTGCGTAAGAATTGCTCAATAAATGTGCTTTCGTACTCATAAGCTTCAGAGTTAGGATGCTGGTTCGTTGAGCTTATCCTTTGAGCATTTAATCTTGCGTTCTTTGCCGCATCGCATATTGTCGGATTTGTGCTGCGCAACATCATAGGAGTACGCTCGTCACCATTTAGGTCAATATATGGAATACCCCATTTATTTGCAATTTCTATCTCTGCTTGACGATACTCGTCAAGTCCCAAGCCATTAGAAACAATTATGCCAATATGAGCAAATGGGCGATTTATGATTAACCAATTAAGCACTGTGTTCCATGCACCATAAAATGATGTTATCTCTGTGCTATCAATAGTTCCCTTATCTGCTATTACATTTACACCGTAACTCTCGTCATCATCCCCGATACCAATAAGATGCGTGTCATTTATTCCAAGATAAATGGTGATATAGTCTACGTCTTCGGCAATTTGCTTGTACAAAGCGAGCGGCCGGCCTTCTCCTTCGTAGGTCAGATAGTTACGACTTGCATTATAAGACCAATCTAATTCTGCATTTTTTTGGCGAGGAGTGCAGATAGTGCGCCCACCCTCAAATAAACGCTGGATGTCCATTTCGTTACGTCGCCCAATAATATACGGATAACTCTTATTCTCTCCCTCATATATACCATCTTCAAAAACCCCAACTCCTCCACCAAGAGTAAACGAATCACCAATAACAGCCCATTTTTTACCCCTTAAAATATTATCAGAAAATGAGAGTTTTTGTGACGTGATACTATTGTCTTTTATGCAGACTTCTTTTAATAAGGCACTTTTTTTGTTTATGTGAAAAGTACAGTTTTTGTCGTCAGTATTTCTGTAATTAAATCCAATATGAGAAACACCTTCTGGTATCTCAATTTCATAGTTTGACAACTTGCCAGCTACTTCTGCTATCACATCTCTTGACCAAACACCATCTACGAAAAAGTTTACAATTACATTGCCGTCAGAAAAAGCCTGTATATTTTCTAATTTTGCTGTTATTGCGCCAGAAGGAATCTCTACTTTTGAATGAAGCACAGAAGAAGAACTAGAATTGGATACATGTCCATTTGCTGCATAATAACCACCCTCCGTCACCAAAACTGGAGACTCATAATAATCTAAATATCCTTCGTCAAATGTCTCGTTAAAGTTTCCATCAATCGCAGTAGCTAAAGTACCCCACGACTGTTCTTTATCTTTTGCTATATCAAATATCTTTTCCATAATATCATTCGTTTTTAATTAATGTTTCATTTGAAATTAAAGTCTCGTTATTCAGCATTGTCAAGTAGCTGGAGATAACAAGGTTTATCTTTTGAGGGGATTTGACTATCTTTCCCGTAATCTCGTAAACGCCATTGTCACCGGATATGGATATATCACTGATAGCATTGCACGATACCTCCATTAGCTTATCAGAGGTATTTGGCAACGTTACAGTGATGGTAACCATGCTATCTACAGAGATATATTCTCCGGGATTAACAGAATAGGTTATGGAAGAATAAGGTAGATTACTCTTCACTATCGGTCTAAACTCCACCATATTTGGATACAGCGTACCTAGCTTGTACTTCTTCAGCTGACGCTCTATCAAGAACTCGGACATACTATAAGGGAAGGACATGAGAGAGTAGATAGCTCCATTGAAGAAGATTTGAACATTATCTCTATAAGTACCTAACCACATGGAATCGTAATCTGTTCCTGTTCCACTATTTATACTCTTACCGTCATTTACATATTTGGATTGATAGTAGATTTTTCTTTCAGAATCATTTATCTTTGCCAATAGATTGTTTGTTCCGAACGAATAAGAGTTAAGTGTTGAACTTACATTTAAATAGTTAAATAAGAAAGCACCATTATTTATTACTTTGGATTTAGATAATATTGAAGCATCTGCCGCATTTTCTTTTGCAGATATTCTAATGTAATCAGCGATAACAGTATAATCCTTGTAAATCGGCATCCCTGTCACTTTACCAAAGTCATTGATACCGTCAAGGTAGAGAGCACCTGCGTGGGAAGGGATTTGGGTGATGGTTATATCACAATCATATAATTCTGTATCTGTATAGTCCCCAAATCTTACTTGTAACTCTGTTGCATCATCTACAGGGTCAACAGAATATATTCCATCTTCTTTTATTTGGACATATCTGTTCTTTGATAATATTTCAAGCTCAATACCTACTCGACTATAAAGCTCTGTTACTCCTTCAAACTTAGCGGTATAAGTTCCATTTAAAGTTTGGTATATTCTTATATTTCTATACTTCCCTGCTTTATTAGCAGTCAATTTCCATCCCGGATAATTATATTTACCTATACCACTATCCCCGTCCCAAGCAATATTGTTTAACTGAATATCTCTACCGTTGCCGGAATAGTCTATCAGCTTGTCTCCAAAATCTGCGTGGTTCTCGTTGGTGATTCCCTGTTTCTTGACATCACATAGTATATCAGGTTTAAGAGTTCTATCCAAGTTGAAGTAAGCGATTACTTGGTTGATTTGGTCGGTAGTCAGTACCTTGTTGGCGATGATTGTCCAGTACCAAGCAACAGAAGAAGTGTACCATATTCCTTCATTCTGAAATCCTTCAACAAAAAAATAATCTATATCTCCATGTTCTATTTTAGAATATAGAGTATAATCGTTTTTATCACCTAAAATTGGAGTTATATCTGAAATCTGTGCACCGGTAACATTAGTTGAAGTATAGCCATAAATACCCGTCTTTCCTGTTTTATCCTTTACTATTCTATTTTCCAAATAAGATACCGGAGTAAAGAGCCAGTTGTTCCTAGTAGTATCATCATTTGTTTTTATCTGATGAATCATACTAACAACTGTAACCTCATTACTGCCATCTAACATTTCTGTTGCTGATTTGGTGGAAGTAATCAGGTCGTCGATTCCGTCGGTGACGAAGGCGCCATAGTAAGGACTACCTTTATCTGCGTAGCCACTTCCTTCGGTGTAAGCTGCGTTGCTGATAACAAACGGATTGTCAGGATCCACCAAGTTCTTGACAACAGCCCTGTTCGGATCGTCGTTGCTCTTACCGTAGCAGATGCACACAGCTTTCAAGGATGCTAAGACTTCCGGGTCGATGTAAGGACGGTCGGAAGCAGCTCCCGGAACTCCCAACTTAATCGCATTGATGCGGATAGGATCAAGCCCTATCCGGTCAAGCCTAATCGGATTTAATCCTATCGCTCCCATTATTCTTCAGATTCAAAGTATTGAGCCTTGACAGGCTGCGTTTCACATTCAACCTTGATGTATTGTCCGGGTATAAGACCGACAACGGGACGGGCGAAATTCAGAGTAGTGAAATTTCTAGTCTCTACAACAGAGTATTTTTCTCCATCATAGCTTATATAAACAGCCAGCTTCCCGGATTCTTTAAACTCTAGCTGGAGCCCAATGGTTTCTGAATTTACCTGAATGGCATCGCTTAGATAACGCTTTTCTGCGATCTGGCTAAATGTGATATCTGTTGATTTCATGATTGTTCCTCCTATTTTTTTGCTGTTATTACTGTATTTCGTAAGAAATTCGGGTACTCTTCCCGCACATCAAAACAAGGACACGCCTTGATATATTCAGCCGGTTCTACCTCACCTGAATCGTCTAGGTCGGGTGAAGTATCACGATGTCCGAGAAGCTCGATGATAGGATACTCTTTGCAAAGCTTGTCAATCAGTTGCCGCAAACTAGCCTTTTGAGCCGGAGTGCGAGTGTCTGCGGGCTTTCCATTTGCATCCAGTCCGCCAACATAACAAATGCCGATCGAGTGCTTGTTATACGATTTACCGGAAAATCCCTTTGTGTTACAATGTGCTCCATCAACGGTGAGCGGTCTGCCCTCTTCGATCATTCCGTCCAGGTCGATTACATAATTATAACCGATCTGATTGAATCCCCTTGCCCGGTGCATCCGGTCAATGTCCTTTGCTCGCAAGTCTTGCCCGGCACGTGTTGCCGAGCAGTGAATGATGATTGAGTCTATATCTTCTCTCTTCATATTATTTCCTCCTATAATATCAATGTTAATACTCCCAACGCCAGCCCCACACAATCACAGATGATGTCTTTAATTGAAAACTCTGTTTTCTTGCAGTACTTGTCGTACACTTCCTTTAGGATGAAGATCACGACGGTTATAATGATTGCTAACCACAGTGGCGTATATTTCGATAGCCATATTACCAGGTTCTGGCAGACTATAATGTGAGCCATGCCGTCTATGCCGATCTTGGATAGAAGCTTGCTGGCTAAGGCGCTGATTTTATTTATCATACTACTAGTTTTAAATCTTTCAAAGTTTCATTAATCCTATGAATGCCTGCATCGTAATACTCTTTATCAATTTCAAAACCAATAAACTTTCGATTGGTATTGATACAAGCCACAGCAGTAGAACAACTTCCAGAGAACGGATCTAATACGACATCACCTAGTTGCGTGACTAATGCTAATAGCCGTTCAATCAACCTAACCGGCTTCTGGGTAGGGTGTATTGCGGAGTAATGATCTCGTGCACATTTTATAATCGACTTTTCATTTAATCCAAATTCCATTGATTGCATAACATTGCAACATCTATCACCAGTTTTACGTTTATCCGAGTTTATTCCAAATTTTGTAAACGTTTCGCAGTCTGTTCTATCTACCCTAATAATTGTTTTCTCATTCATGCCTTGTTCAAACATACGCATGACAGATACACATCTATCTTCCTTAGTAATATCAGATGATATTGATATGTTGTTTGCTTCCCAGCTATCAGAAGTATCCCGACAGTTGTTCTCTAAAAATTTTTTAACAGATTCCATTGATTTAGATTGAGTAAATACCGAACGCAACCTCTTGATGTCCTGTATTACACTTGCTATGTCGTACTGTTTCATCTCAAGATACGGAACTTTGGTAATTTTAACATAAAGCTCTAAAGCAGCCAAAGGAGAATAAGAGAGGTTGGAACGTAAACAGTTGGGAATGAATAGATTTGCACAAAGTTGCCAAATCGGCATAAAGCAAGCGAGTGAGGAATATAGAAGTAGTTCAGTTACTAAATCGTGAGCCACAGTTACCTATGCAAAACAGGTAACAATGCGGAAAGGCAACTTTGTGCATCAACGGATTTTATTGCACTGATTCTCAATGTTTTGCGTATCACAGAACGCTTACAAAATGATTATATTTGCACACTCAAAATGTAAGCGTTATGAAAATCGAAAAATTCAAGGTGTTGCTCTACCTAAAAAAGAGCGGAATGGACAAGAATGGAAAAGCTCCCATCATGGGACGCATCACGGTGAACAGGACTATGGCGCAGTTCTCCTGCAAGTTGTCTTGCACTCCATCGCTTTGGAATCCTCGTGCCAGCCGATTGGAGGGCAAGAGCAAGGAAGCCGTGGAGACCAACAAGGACATCGAGCAGTTGTTGCTTTCCATCCAAAAGGCTTTCGATGTGCTTGTGGAAAAGAGAACGGACTTCGAGGCTAAGGATGTCAAGGAGGCTTTGCAGGGCAGCGTCAAGACACAGACCACCCTTCTCTCCTTCGTGGACGGGCATATCAGTGAACTCAGCACCCATGAGGGCATCGATATGTCGAAGAGCAGTGTCTGGACTTACAGAAAGATTCGCAAGAATCTCGCTGAGTTCATCGGGGAGAAGTATAGGTTGACTGATTTGGCTTTCGGACAACTGACCGAGCCTTTCATCAGTGACTTTCACCATTACCTGCTTGACGAGAAAGGCTTTTCATCAGGAACCATCACCATCTATGTGTCGCTCTTCAAGAAGATGTGCCGCATCGCCTTTGAGCGAGGCTTGTGCAGGAACCTGCTGTTCGCTCATTATCGGGTTGGCACTCCAAAGGTTACGACACCCAAGGCTCTCAGCATGTCTGATTTCATAAAAATCCGTGATGCGGAACTGCCCGAAGACAAGCCGAGACTATCCGTTAGCCGTGACATGTTTCTTTTCGCCTGCTATGCAGGAACAGCCTTCATAGACACCGTTTCCATCACGAAAGCCAATGTCAAGGTGCTGGAGGATGGCGACAAATGGCTCATCTATAACCGCAAGAAGACCGGAACACTTGCCAGGGTGAAACTCCTGCCCGAAGCGTTGGAGCTGGTGGAGAGATACGAGGACGGGGCAAGAGATACCCTTTTTCCATTGCTGAGCACGAATCGTGTTCGTATCGACCTCATCACCATCTGCAAGTTGGCGGAAACGAGCAAGACCTATTCCTACCATTCGGGACGACACTCGTTCGCCAGCCTCATTACGCTGGAGGCTGGTGTGCCGATGGAGACCATCTGCAAGATGCTCGGTCACAAGGATGTGAAGATGACGCAGCGGTATGCGAGAGTGACCCAAAAGAAGCTGTTTGAGGACATGGACAAGTTCATCGCTGCAACCGAGAAGGACTTCTTTCTCGCATTATGACCAAGGCTTTCAACTTTTCTTTTTACAGTTCAACCACATTATTATATTATAAGGACAACAACTATGAGCAGAAGTACATTTTCAATTTTGCCTTACATCAACAGACAGAAGGTGAAGGCAGACGGAACAGCCAACATACTTTGCCGCATCACCGTTGACGGCAAAAGTGCAGCCATTTCCACAGGCATATCCTGTACCCCACAGGAGTGGAACGCCAAGAAGGGAGAGGTACGGAACGCAAGGGACAACGGACGATTGGCAAGTTTCCTTGCTGAGGTCAAGGATAAATACAACTCACTTCTTACCGCCAACGGCATCATCACCGTGGAAATGCTGAAGGCTGTGTTGAAGGACAAGGACACGACAGGAAGGTTCTTGCTGAACTTTGGTGATACCATCGTGGAATGGTATCGAACCTCAAAAGCCAGACAAACCTTTCTGCACAAGCGAACATGGCAGAAGAACCTGAGAGCCTTTGTCCATTCGTTGGATAAGGACGACATCGCCTTTGAGGACATAGACGAGAATTTCGGGGAGGAATACAAGCTATTCCTGAAACGAGACCAGGGACGTATCGACAGCTATGTGAACCATTGCCTTCTCTGGCTGAACATGTTGATGTACAAGGCAGTGGACAGGAGCATTATCCGCATCAATCCCATAGCCAGGATAGGGTATGAGAGGAAGGCAGCCCCGAAGATGACCCATATCAGCAAGGCAGACTTCATCAAGATGCTCTCTACCCCGATGGCTGACGAGCGAACGGAGCTTGCACGCAGATGTTTCATTTTTGCCTCGCTCACCTCCTTATCCTATATAGATGTAAAGAAACTGTACCCTCACCATATCAGTGAGAACTCCGAGGGTAGGAAGTTCATCCGCAAGGAAAGAGAGAAGACAGGCGTGGAGTTCTTCGTGCCGCTCCATCCGATAGCCGAGAAGATTCTTTCGCTCTACAATACCACGGACGACAGCAAGCCTGTTTTTCCACTGGGTGAGAAGAAAGACATCTATCTTGATGTGCATACCCTTGGAATGGTGCTTGGCATAAGTAATAAGTTGGGATTCCACGCCAGCCGCCATACATTCGGAGTCTTGATGCTCAACGAGGACATTCCCATCGGCAGCATAGCCAAGATGATGGGACACGCAGACATCACAAGCACACAGGTCTATGCGCAGGTGACGGAGCAGAAGATTTCAAATGACATGGATAAGCTTATTGCCAAGCGAGAAAGGAACAGATTATCGAACGAAAAAACTATTGGAAAATGAACAGAGGAGTTATAACTATCAGCGAGAGCGGAACGGTATCCATGCCGAC
>OGMD01000862.1_pt1 | contig 12025 bp, 5 predicted proteins | sample 1573041 | NCBI WGS metagenome assembly OGMD01 (sample SAMEA2582007, study PRJEB24529) | metagenome | biome: Human gut stool | place: China | collected 2011 | reverse complement strand
ATCACGGAAAACAGCAATCATGCGTCCGTCAGGGGTGAATTTTATCATATGCCTGTCTCCTGTCAGTCCCCAAGGGGTTTCCATAAGCGGAGTCCAAGTAGCACCTTCGTCATCAGAGAACATCATCAGGGAGTTTCCCACACGTTGGTTCTCTCTCGCTACACAGACCAGCCGATTACCGTCGGGAGTTCGGAAGACACATGGCTCACAAGGTGCACGCCCTTCCATTTCTCCCACCAGCACAGATTCATCCCAAGTCAGTCCACCGTCATGAGAAACGGATTTCCATAAGGTTAATGGTGGACGGTCCATGTCATTGTGACCACGATGATACAGACCCATATAATCGCCATTCTTCAATTTGATAATGCTGGAGAATGCCATGACACAAGGTTTATTGAGACTACGTACAGGGCTCCAGGTTTTGCCGCCGTCTTCACTGTAACTTTGTCCCATCTTCGGTTCGCCACAAAATACAAATACCCGTTCTTTACCTTTTTTGTCAGTCATCCGGTATATACTGGGGCAGTTACTCATCGTTTGCCAGTCAGCGGGTGTCTTGCGGTTTTCCCATGTCAAGCCGGCATCTTTACTCTCGGCTATAAAAGAGGCTTTTCCCCCATGACCGTATGACCATGTACACAGAATGGTACGATTGTCATCAAACATGGTAGTAGTAGGATGACCATTGTACAAACTCGGGGTTCCTTCCGCTATAATCGTTTGGCGGTCTTTCTGACCTGACAAATCTACCCATGGCAGATTAGGCTTCTCTTGTTGTGCAACAGAGGGAAGAAGACTTCCTACAAGCATAGGTAATACAAGAAATAACTTTTTCATATTTATACTTTTTAAAATAGAAGGCATAAAGGTAATAATTGAATCGTGAGTTACTTTTATGCCTTCCGGAAACTTACATACTAGTTAATATTACTTTTTTACTGAGCAGTCTTCTGTTCGTAACCGGGTGTTTGGTTCAGTTCTCTATTGTTGGTCAAGGTTGTTTTATCTATTGGCCACAATAGTTTTCTAGGATCTGATTTATCAGCTAAAGTATATTCGAAAACATACTTATTACCAAAACGGCGTAAGTCATACCAACGTTGTGCTTCCATCATAAACTCAAAACGACGTTCCTGCAAAAGCGCCCTTTCCGGATCGACATCAATTGCCTGATGAGGATATCCCATGGTTGCTGCATTATAGTCATTACCGAAGGCACGTTCACGTACTAGATTAATTTCACTGGCCGGATCTTCTCCTGCTATCATTTTTGCCTCTGCCATCATCAATAACCAGTCTGCATATCGATATATCGGGTAATCATCTACCATGCTACGTTCTGAAGAACCTGTTTCATTAGTTCCCTGAAATTTCCAGGGAGTCAGTCCAATCAGCTTGTATGATTCATCTGGCTGTTTTTCATACATCCCTCTTAGTGAAAGACGCTGGCGGGTATCTTTAGGATCAAAATCGGTATAATTCTGCAACTGCACGAAGAATAAGGCTTGTCCAAGCAAATTATCCACAGTAGGATCAATCAATGAATAATTTCCTGCTACATCTGTTTTATAGTAGGTTTTTACATAAAAATTCTGAGGAAGGAAATTTTGTCGGTACGAACCATCAAATAAAACAGCTTCATTTGTCTGATAGCGAACTGCAAAAATTATTTCCTTATTACCTTTCTTGGTATAAGCAAAAGTGTCTTCGAATTTTTCATTCAGACCTAAGTCCGGAACATGGGTCTTTATATCTGTTAAAGCAGATTTAACCTCATTAGCATCTGATACTCCTCCTCCCATTTGACGGCTGCTCCATAAAAACGCTTCAGCTTTCAACATTAAACTCGCTGCCTTTGACCATTGTCCTTTCTGTCCTTTAAATGAATAATCATTTCCAAATGCATCTAAGGAACTCTGGATATCTTTCTTGATTTGAGCCATTACATCAGCTGCAGATGATACTGCTTTCTCTAAACCTGTGCTTGATATAGACAGAGTAGGGTCAGTATAAATGATTACATCGCCCCAGGAACGGAGTAAATGGAAATAATAGAATGCACGTAAACCGTATGCCTGACCTAAAAGATAATTTCTAGCCTCCTCTGATAATACGCTTGTTTCCAACGATTTGTATATTAACAGATTTGCCTGATTGATATTGTTATATAAACCAGCGTAATTGGAAACCATAGGATTACTTTCGCTAATCAGATTCTTAGGGATAGCATCCCTTCCGTTTGAGCTCTCACCACCGTAGGCTTCTCCTCCGAACATATCACTTCTTCCTTCACCAAGAAGAAATATGTTATACAGACTACTTCTCAACTGAGTATGCATACCATCCATGAATGCAGAAAATTGTTCCGGACTTTTCCAAAAGTTTGCATCTGAGATCGAACTGGTCGGCGCCATGTCCAGAGAGGTACAAGCAGACAACAGATACACTGATGCAAGCATTATATATGTATATATTCTTTTCATAATCTTATTATTTAATTTTCAAATGAAACTGTTAGAAAGAAACCTGAAGGCCAAATAGAAGCGTACGAGGCATTGGATAACGTCCACCGTCAACTCCCGTACTTAACGACGGTTCCGGTGAAGTTCCACTATATCCGGTAATATAGAACAAGTTCTGCCCTGTCACGTAGATGGAAGCATCAGTCATGGCAACTTTGCTAACCCATTGTTTCGGAAGTTTATAGGAAACTGTGAGTTCCCTCAATGCCAGATAATCACCTTTTTCATAGAACCGGGAGTTATTGCTGTTAAGATTGGGAGACGCCTGATTCGAACGGGTAATATTCCGCTTGGTATCTTGGTCTTTGTAGTAGAATCTCGGATAATCAGCATCTGGATTTTCGGGACTCCACATTTTCTTTACTTCTGTCAGCAGATTAAATGAGCCTTGGTATTGCCCCATCGTTCTTGCTTTAAGGTCATTGTAAAGAGTGTGCCCCAATGCATAATCAAAACGTCCGTACAAAGAAATATTCTTGTATGATAAGGTAGTGGAGAAACCGCCAATCCAGTTCGGAAACATATTACCAACCTTCACCTGGTCGAAACTATTGATTTCATTATTACCATCCAAGTCTGCCCACTTTACATCTCCCGGTTCGATCGGCTTTTTACCTTTTCTTTCTGCTTCCGACATTTTTGCCCAAAGCTCAGGGCCATACAATTCGGCAATGGCATCATAACGATTACCAGCGTTAGCTTTCACGTCATCCCAGTCACGGAAAATACGTTCTTGCTTGTAAGCATAGATGTCTCCCAAAGATTTACCTTCCTGTAAACCACCTCCCCAAACGAGCTTTCCTGCTTTAGGATCCCAAACCTGGATACCGCCCTGACGATTGTTTTCGTTTCCATTATATGGCAATTTTACAATCTTGTTCTTCACAAATGATGCATTTGCAGAGAAATCCCAACTGAATCCTTTGAGGTTGCTCAAGATATTGTATTTTAATTCAACCTCAAAACCTGTGTTTCTTAAGCTTCCCAAATTTGTTCTGAACTTCTCGAATCCTGTATATCCCGGTAACTGAATATCTGTCAGCAAATCCGATGTTGTACGGTTATAATAATCCAAAATCAAGTTCAAACGATTATTCATCAATCCTATATCCAAACCTACTTCCAGTGATTTACTCTTTTCCCACCTCAAATTACTGTTGACAATGCCGGTATTCAAGAAACCGATGTTACCATTATACGCCGTTTGAGAACCATAAGCACCATATACATCGTAGTTACCAAGTCCGGCAACATTTCCGTTAAGACCATAACTGATACGTGGTTTCAAAGTAGATACTACTTCCGATAGCTTAGAGGCTTTGTAAAACTCCTCTTCCTGAATATTCCAACCGGCAGATACACCAGGGAAAAATCCCCAACGGTTGTCACTCAACTTGGATATACCATCATATCGGGCAACTACAGAGAATAAGTATTTCAAATTATAGTCATAGTTCACACGTGCAAAACCTGACCACATCCGATACCCTTCTCTGAAAGAATATACTTTGGTACGTTCTGCACTCGCATTCAATGTCGGAATATCATCACTCGGTGCGTTTTTCCCTTCTTCCTGCATGTTAAAATGATTCCATTGGAAGAATTCACCTCCAACCATGGCATCCAGATTATGCTTGCTAACGAACGTTTTCACATAGTTCAATGTAGCAGAATGTTGTTGTTGCACTTGTTTGTCATACTTAGCCATCGCAGCTCTTGTTTTGTTGGGGGAAGATTGCGATTGAACTAAATATGCTTTATCAAAATTCTCTTGAACATTGTCTATGTAATAAATAGAACTCGCTTCTGATAATTTTAATCCCGGAAGGATTTCCCAAGTGACACCAATATTGAATGTTGATCTACGTATATCTTCGAAACGTTGTAGTTTGTCGAGATAGTATAATGGATTACCATCTGCAGTTCCGTTACCTGAAGTTGGATTACCTTGCTCATCCCACGGATTATATGTTGGCCAAAGGCCTAACATTCTGTAGAATAAATTAGACTCAGTAGACCAAAGTCCCGGTAGCCGTGCATATGAGAAATTTGCTCCGGCGTTTACTGTCAGGTTTTTGCGTATATTATAAGAGCCGTTTACATTGCCTGTGAAACGGTCATAGTATGTACCTACCAACTGACCATTCTCTTTATAATAACCCAAAGATGCCATGAATTTCCCTTTTTCATTTCCACCGGTAATGCTGATATAGTGGTCTTGAGTAAATGACGGATCTTTGAAGGCTACATCCTGCATCTGACCTCCATAATCCTTAAAGATTATCTGGGAAGTACCGTCATAAGGGTCAGTCATCTGTTGCCAGCCTTGGTTTAATAAGTGTTTATTGTCGTCTGTAAGATACTTGATAGAGAACATGTTCTGGTTAGAGTTTACCCCATATCCATTCTGACTATTAGTATTGGTTAATGTCATGTCCGTAAGTCCACCGTCAAAGGAAGCTTTAGCACCTCTACGATTATAAAACAAGAAATCGCCAGCATTCATATAGTCATATCCTTTGCGGGCAAAGTTGAAACCACCTTTAAATGAATAGGAAATGGAGGCCGATCCTTCCTTCCCCTTTTTCGTGGTAACCAATATAACGCCACTGTTGGCTCGCGCACCATAAATAGCAGTAGAAGCTGCATCTTTTAAAACCTGAATAGATTCAATATCTTCCGGATTAATATCTGCCATAGTACGAACTACACCGTCAATTACCACTAATGCCTGATTATTGTCACCTGTGATTGTTGCACCACCACGTAACACAACGTTAGGGGCTGTACCAGGTTTACCAGAAGTATTGACAACACGCAAACCACTGACAGCACCTTGTAAAGCTTGTGCAGCATTTGACATTGCAACATTTTCGAGTGCTTTGCTATCCAGTTTGGAAATAGCAGTGGTCAGAGTGGTTCTTTTCTGTGTACCACCATAACCGGTTACCACTACTTCACTCAACGTTTCATTGTCTTCTGTCAGAATAATGTTCAAGAAACTCTTTCCTGCAACAGGAATAGTGCGGGTTTTATACCCGATGTAGCTAATCTTTAGACTACCATTGGAAGGAACTTCGATGGTGAACTTACCATCCATATCAGAAATTGTTCCTATAGCAGAACCAACTTCTATAACATTTGCACCTATTATTGGCATATTAGAATCACCAATAATAACTCCGGAAACGGTTTTCTTTTGTGCCATCACTATCAGTGACAAGCATAGAAACGCGAATAAGAAATAAATTCTCTTCATAAATTAAAACGTATTTAAGAGTTAACAAAATATTTTCTACTCCCTAGAAAATTTACTATGCAGATTGATAAAACTCTAAAATCTGTTTTTATAAAAATAATCTTCGTCTTTATTCGTGATAAAAGTTGAAGTATTACGCTAAAATACTTACCTTTGAACAGATTTTTGAGATGATCAAATATTCGATGGAGAGAACCGGTCAGAAACAACCGCTAAATTATTCAAAGCCGGTTCTCTTTTATTTCATTAGAAGAATCCTACTTGTTGAAGATCTTCTTTCAATGTCCTATATTCTTCTTCACTGAATGAAGAGATCGGCAACCGACAACTTCCACATTCAATACCTATCAAATTCATTATCGCTTTTCCGCCACGTACACCTCCTCCATATTTTATGATTACTTTTACAACTTCGATTGATTTTTGTTGTAATTCACGAGCTCTGTTTAAATCCCCCTTTTCCATTGCATCCAAGATACCAAGATAAACAGAAGGTAAATAATTGTAAGTACTACCAACTCCTGCCTTGGCTCCAAGTGCCAGTCCTGCAATCAGAATCTCATCGAAACCATGCAATACTTCAAATTCGCCATTGTTGAATGCCAGACATTCTTCCATCTCCATCAGATTGTTATGGGTAAACTTTGTTCCGACAAGGTTAGGCATAACTTTCTTACCTTCTGCTAAGAATTCAGCCACTGGCAATGAAACTCCAGTCATAGAAGGCATGTTATAGTAGTAAAATGGCAGCTTTTCTGCCGCATGAGCAATGGGTGTAAAAAAGTCTACTAAGTCTGCCACACAAGCTGGCTTGAAAAAGCAAGGAGACATTGCCCCGATTGCATCAGCGCCCACCTCTTGCGCATGACGAGCAAGCTCAATCGCTTCATTGATAGAGTTACTGCCGACATGAGCTATGACTTTAAAACGTCCATTTGCCGATTTTATCCATTCTTCAAGAATTTGTTTGCGCTCGCAAATAGTCAAAGAAAGAGATTCACCGGTGGTACCACAAACAAATACGCCTGACATCTCTGAAGAAGCCATCAAGTCGGCATATTTGCTGATTGCAGAGAGATTTACGGATCCAGCTTGATCCATTGGAGTGAAAGTGGCTGCTATAAGCCCTTCTAAGCGTTGGTGATTTTTCATTAATATATATAATTAGATTATTATAGTTTATGCATATCTGTACGTCTTTTCATAAATATCTTATAGACAGCAAAATGGCGTTCCAAAGCATTTCGATACCCTATTTCATCATTGCTTCTCAGATAATTCAGTAAATCTGCATGAGTTACTAGTTCTCCTCTTTGTTTGATTTCGATATTGATAGGTTCGAGGAATTCTTTGAATTTATCTTTCACAAACTCCATTACAGGATGAATAATTTCCTGAAACTCCATAATGGTTTGATTATTTGTTATTTCATAAAGTTTTGCATGAAAAGCAAACTCACTGACAGGAGCATATGCATTGTTTTCAAAGGCAATCCCTATTCGTACTATCTCTTCAAGTTCTTTAATATGCTTGGGAGTTATATTCTGAAATAAATCACTGCAAATTCCTATTTCAAGAGTTATCCTAAAACCTAATATATCAAATAATGTACTTTCACTTAGAATACGGGGAGTTATAACTCGTTTCATTCCTCCTAATAGCGATGGTTCCGAAAGCACCATTCCTTTACGTGGGCGAGTCGTAATCATTTGCATCATTCTCAGACGGCTCAAAGCCTCCCTAAGTACACTGCGAGCAACTCCTAATGCAGCAGCCAACTCTATTTCATTAGGAATAGAATCTCCTATACGCAAGTCACGTTCACGGAAGTATGCAAGCAGGTTGTCTTCTACTTGATCTACTAGAGTTGTAGCCTGATTATTAATTTTCAGATTTTCCATAATAAACTAGATTTAAATAACAAAAGAAAGACTTGTTTGATTTGTCTGACAAATAAAGGCTATTTAATCTTTTTCTGCAAATAAAAGCTTGTTTTTCTATCTTATTTTAAAATTAATTAACTAGATATACTTTGTTTATAAAAAACAAATAAAAACAGGGCAAGAAAATGGAAATATCCTAGAAGTTTAAATGGGATATATGCGTACTAAACTTCATTCCTTTTAATACTAAACATCCTTTTTCCTAAAACAAAACTTCTGTTTGACCTGAAACAAACTATAAATGCAAGTTGCAATTATATAAATGCAAGCTTCATTTTTATAAATGAAACTTGCGTTTATAAAAACAGAGCTTGCGTTTATAGATTTCTCTTAGACAAAAACAAGTTTGACAGTAAAGAAAAGGAAGTTTGCAATGGGTAGACAACAACTTATCTATTAACCAATCTCATCTCTTTCTATAAGGAAGTGTAAACCAGAAAGTAGAACCTTTACCTTCTTCTGAATCTACTCCTATTTTTCCCCCGAGACGTTCAACTATCGTACGACAGATGGAAAGTCCCAAACCGGTACCTTGTATGAACGGGTTATATTTCACGAATCGTTCAAATACATGTTCACACTGTTCCTGAGACATACCACAGCCAGTATCCGATACATAAAAATGAATAGTATCGGCGTCTGTCAGACGATAACCCATGCTGATAGTACCTGCTTGGGTAAACTTGATGGCATTATTGACAAAGTTAGTGAGTAATTGCATCAGGCGATTCTTATCAATATAAAAAAGGCAGTTCGGTAAACGTTCGGTAAATGCAAGGGTAACATCACTGTTTTTCAAACGTAACCGCATACTTTGTTCGATTTCCTCCATTGTCTGATTAACATCGATCGAGGAAGGATAGAAATCAAATGTTCCGGCTTCAATCTTCGACAAATCCAGAATATCATTAATTAATTGGAGCAACAAGTCGGTATTTGTTTCGATGATATCTGCGTACTCGCGCATTTCGACAGGATCTTCTGTATGGGGAAGCATATTTGAAAAGCCCACGATTGCGTTCAAAGGAGTACGTATTTCATGGCTCATGTTCGCCAAAAAGGCAGATTTCAATTGATTAGCCTGCTCCGCTTTCTCCACCGCTTCACTCAAACGGCTATACGCTTTCCGAAGAATACGAATATAATAGACAATAGCAGCTATCAAAAGTAATAGAAAAACAGAACTAGCAATAATCTTAACATAGTGTTGCTGAAAAAAAGTTTGAGGTTTATCAATATATACAGCATCGTCGGGATAGCGACTTGACGGAATATTATAAGACTTTAATACAGGATAACAAAGATAGGAATTTCCTTCCCCTCCCACTCCACCCGGGATATTGCGGGCTTGTTCTCCATTCAATATGCGATTCAGGATTTCCAGCAAAGAATCGCAAAAAGACTCCGTCGATACATAATACCCTCCTGCGAAAGTATTGTTCGACAAATTTTCGGGAGATAGCAAAAACAGAGGTGAGGGAGTAAAATTGGTTATAATTTCCTGTATGTGATCGAAAAGGTAGTTGTTATCATTTTCATTATGGGACTCAAACCAGGAATAGTAAATAATCCCTGTATTAGGTTTATAACTATGCAGGGTATCCAGCAACATTTCTGTCGATAATTGAGTGGTAGAAAGCAGATCCAAACGTAAATCCGGAAAATTCTCTTCGACGGCTTCCTTTACATCTCTACGGGTTTCTTCACTAATATATCTGTCGTCTGAAATAAATGCCAGACGTTGCATATCCGGTATTAGTTTATAAATCAGTTCTACTGTTTCCTTCACATAATAATGCTGCTTCAAAAGTGTCAGATTATAGCCTCTTCTCCATTCTTCACCGGGGACACTATTGGTTTCTGTTAGTGGAGCATGAGACAGCAAAACGTCGAGAGAAGCAGGCAGGCGGTCGCGGGCATTTGTCACTATTACCGGAACGTCTTTCCATACGTCATCAAACAGTTCACGGCAGACAATCCATCCCGGATCTCCAATCAGGACGATGGCAGCGGGAGCTACCGGGTATTTCTCACGCAAATGGGTGACTACGGCATCTGCTTCCATCTTATTAGCCAAAGCTGGTACGGAAAGGGATTCCGCTTTGACAGATATACCCTGCTTTTGAAGAGCATCGTGTATGCACCAATAAAAGTTTTTAGCCCAAGGCAAGTTAAAATTAATGGAGTTTAAAACCAGTACTTCTTTATTTGCGGTTTCAGTTCGGGCTGACACAGATAATAAGAATCCTTCTATAAAAAGGAATATGCTTAAGAATGAGATGGTTCGGAGTACTTGCTTCATTTGTGATGTTCGATAATAGCTACGGCAAAGGTAGTATTTATTTCCATTTCGCAAAAAAAAGACATCTCAAAATTAATCGAGATGCCTTATATTATTGAAATTTAGCTATCAGAGAGTTACGCTTTCTTTAAAGCAGCAATGCTTTCTTTCAAAGAATTAATAATACTTTCAGCATCGGTCTGTTTCTTGCGTTCCAGTTCGAGAACAGCCGCCGGAGCATTGTTGACGAATTTTTCATTGCTAAGCTTCTTCATTACACCTTGCAAGAATCCTTCTTTATGCTTCAGTTCTGCTTCCATACGGGCAATTTCCGCTTCCACGTCAATCATATTACCCAATGGTACCGCAAATTCTGTTGTTCCTATCATGAAAGAAGCAGCACCTTCCGATTTGCTTTCCACCACTGTTACAGCAGACAGGTTACACATCTTGATAATCACCGGATTCATTTTTTCTACCGGATGACTATCCACAACCTGCAATTCGAGTTGTTCCTTCAAAGCAATATTCTTTTGTAAACGAATGCTGCGAACATTGCTGATAATTTCCTTAGCCAATTCAAATTCTTGCAGGAATTTCTCGTTTACCTCAAGAGGCTCCCTCATGAGAGTAACCATCAAACTTGCACCCGGTTCGCGCTCACGCAGTTGTTGCCACAGTTCTTCTGTGATAAACGGCATGAAAGGATGAAGCAACTCAAGCAGACGTTCGAAAGAACTAAGCACCATACTATAAATAAAGCCATTAATGGGCTGTCCATAAGCAGGTTTCACAATTTCCAGCAACCAGGAAGAGAACTCATCCCAGAACAGTTTGTAAACCAACATCAATGCTTCGCTCAAACGATATTTAGAGAACAAATCGGCAACTTCAACCGCAGCTGCATCCAGTCTCTGGTCGAACCATTGAACAGCCAGATGAGCCTCGGGTGGAACTGGAATGGAACCTTTGCCATTAGTCCATCCTTTAATCAGACGGAAAGCATTCCATATCTTGTTGCAGAAGTTACGTCCCTGTTCGCAAAGGGCGTCGTCGAAAAGAATATCGTTTCCGGCGGGAGCTGAAAGCATCATACCCATACGCACACCGTCGGCACCATACTTTTCGATCAGCTCCAATGGATCGGGAGAGTTACCGAGCGATTTAGACATCTTACGTCCCTGTTTATCACGAACGATTCCTGTGAAGTATACGTTCTTAAACGGCATCTTTCCCTCGTATTCGTAGCCTGCCATAATCATACGGGCTACCCAGAAGAAGATAATGTCCGGTCCTGTCACAAGGTCGCTTGTCGGATAGTAGTATTTGATTTCTTCGTTGCCCGGGTTGTTGATTCCGTCGAACAAAGAGATAGGCCACAACCAGGAAGAGAACCAAGTGTCCAGGCAATCTTCATCCTGACGAAGGTCTTCCATTGTCAGGGCGGCATTACCCGTCTTTTCTTTTGCTTTTGCCAGAGCTTCCTCGGGAGTAGCGGCTACTACATAACCACCTTCCGGCAGGAAGTATGCAGGAATACGATGTCCCCACCACAACTGACGGCTGATACACCAGTCTTTGATGTTTTCCATCCAGTGACGGTAAGTATTCTTGTATTTGGCAGGGTAGAATTTCAGATCGTCGTTCATTACCGGAGGCAATGCCATATCTGCAAAATGTTGCATCTTGAGGAACCATTGCATAGACAATTTCGGTTCGATCACAACGTTGGTACGTTCCGAATATCCTACCTTATTTGTATAGGCTTCTATTTTTTCGAGCAATCCGGCAGCTTCGAGGTCTTTCTCTATTTGTTTACGAACATCGAAACGGTCCATACCGATATACATACCGGCAGCTTCGCTCAATGTACCGTTGTCATTGAAAATATCGATACTAGGCAAGTTGTATTTTTCACCCAGCATATAGTCGTTTACATCATGGGCCGGGGTTACTTTCAGACAACCCGTACCGAATTCGATGTCTACATAATCATCCTCAATCACAGGAATGACAC
>OGMD01000858.1_pt1 | contig 12068 bp, 8 predicted proteins | sample 1573041 | NCBI WGS metagenome assembly OGMD01 (sample SAMEA2582007, study PRJEB24529) | metagenome | biome: Human gut stool | place: China | collected 2011 | reverse complement strand
ACCGAGATCTACACTCTTTCCCTACACGACGCTCTTCCGATCTGATCAAAGGCCTGAGTCTTCGTACGCAGTTCAGCGTTCGTTTGATGGGTATGTGGAGCCAAGCGTTGAGTGAGAAGACGATCGCTACCAATAAAGAGGGGCAATCTCAAAATTATCTGGAGGAAAACGCAAATTGGAGGTTGGATTATCAGTGGACCAATACGGCGACTTATAAGACGAAATTCAATGAAGATCATGACGTGACATTTATGATCGGTACGGAAGCTATGAAATTTGGTGTGGGACGAAGTATGAAAGCCATTCGCTATGATTATATCTTCGAGAATAATCCCAATACATGGATATTAAACAATGGTTCTTCCGACAATATGAAGAATGAAGGAAAAATGTTTGATAAAAGTACGATGTTCGGCTTGTTTTTCCGTGGCGATTATTCCTATAAAGGTAAATACTTGGCAACTGTAACGGTTCGCCGGGATGCTTCTTCCCGGTTTGGCGAGGATAACCGCTGGGGTACATTCCCTTCTCTTTCTTTAGGCTGGCGTATGTCGGATGAGGTCTTTATGGAAAAGACACGTACGTGGTTGGATGATTTAAAGGTGCGTGCGGGTTATGGAACGACCGGTAACTCTAATATCGGAGCCTATAATTATGCGTTTCAATATGCGACCGGAAATGATTATTTATATGGAATCACAGGTGCGGATTCAGGGGCGTCTCCGGGCTATGCGATCTCAAATCTGGGGGATGTGAATGCTAAGTGGGAAACAACCAAGATGTTTAACGTCGGTTTAGACGTAACGGCGTTGAATAATCGTTTGACCGGAAGTATCGATTATTATATTAAGAAGACTTCAGATTTGTTGGTGAACGCTAACTGGTCCGCTTTGGCCGGTAACGCTACTAAGCCAAAGATCAATATTGGCGATATGCAGAATAAAGGTCTTGATTTCAGTGTGGGCTGGAGAGATAAAGTCGGTGATTTTAGTTACTCGGTAAACGCCAATATCTCAACCTATAAGAATAAGGTTACCCAATTAGGTTCCTCGGATCTATTTACGAATACGCGTTTGAGTAAGGTAAACATCACCACGGTAGGGCAACCGGTAGCGATGTTCTACGGTTATCAAGTGGACGGAATCTATACGAGTGAACAAGATGTGCTGAACTATAAGACCGCGGATGGAAAAACGATTTTACCGTATGCCGTGGCGGACGAGGCCAGCTTGAATCCTCAATCATGGGTAGGTCGTTATAAGATTCGTGACGTGAACGGAGATGGAAAGATTGGGGCGGAAGACCGTACGATTATCGGTAATCCGCATCCGGACTTCACGGGAGGTGTGAACCTTAGTGTTGGTTGGAAAGGTTTTGATTTGAGTACATTCCTTTATTTCTCTGTAGGTAACGACTTGTATAAACATTATCAGTATTATACACATTTCGGGGCATTACAAAGTAACTTCTCTAAAGATCGCTTGGAAAACTCTTGGGATCCCGTTACAAACCCGGATGGTATCTATCCATTATGGGCTGGTACATCTAATGAAGGTACGGAGGCGGCTAATGAATCCAATTCTACTTATATAGAAGACGGTTCATACTTGCGTATGCAGACATTGACGCTCGGTTATACGTTGCCGAAGAGTATCTTGAATAAGATCAAATTTGAGAAGATTCGTGTTTACGGTCAGGTTTCCAATGTGTTTACATTAACAGGCTATTCAGGTTTGGATCCGGAGGTTCGTAGCAATAATGAAGATAGCAGTAACGATATGATGAAAGGTATCGACTACGGCTCTTATGGTATGCCACGCCAGTTCATTTTAGGCGTGAATATTTCTTTCTAAAAGGATTTTCGATAAGGATATTGATAACGATTAAAAAAAACAGTATGAAAAGACTATTTATATATTCAATGTTAGTGGCGTCTTCATTAGGAGCGATGACCTCTTGCTCTGACTTCTTGGATGTGAAGCCGGTGGGTGCGGTCAGTGAAGAAGAGTTACTGAATCAGGAAGGCGTAAATTATGCGATTACGGGAATGTATTCATCGATGCTTACACAGGAGTATTTTGCGGCTCCTTTGACAAATTATGCCTATGGCGATGTATTGGGTGGAAGTGCGAATAAAGGGTCTACGTTTACGGACCAATCTGACTTTACGAACTTGGAAACGTATGCGATCACTACGGACAACGGATATTTGAATACCAAATGGAAAGTGGTTTATGAAGGTGTCTATCGTGCGAACAACGTGATTAATATGATCGATAAAATCAAGGACGAGCTTTCCTCCGTAAAAGGCGTATCAAAGGATTTTTATACCGAAGCGATCGCCCAAGCCCGATTCTTCCGCGGATTCTGGCATTTTGAGGGAATGAAATTATTTGGTGCCGCTATTCCTTACGTGGGAAGCGAGGAGTTCGCTAGCGATGTAAACCCAAAAGTTTCCAATGTGGATGAGTCTGGCAATTATATTTACATATGGGATAAGGTGGCCGAGGATTTACAGTTCGCTTATGATAACCTGCCGGATATTTGGGCGAGCGATAAAGGACGTGTCAATAAATGGGCCGCCGCCGCTTTCTTGGCAAAATTGAGGCTGTATCAGTCTTCACCCTATAACGGTACGAATGGTTCTTCCGATCATTGGGCGGATGCCAAGGCTTTATTGGAGGCTATTATCGCGAATGGGCAGGATAATAATGGCACGAAATTCAAACTGGCGGATACTTATGAGGATTTGTTTACGGCAGGTAGTGCCGATTGGAGCGGTGAGTCCGTGTTCGATATACAGCGGACTATCTCTGGTTCTCAGGTAATCACGAACTCTATCGAAGGTTCATGGCATACGGCTCCTCCGGGAGGTATGGGCACATCCGGATGGGGTTTCTATCAACCTTCCTATGAGTTGGTAAACTCACATATCGTAGACGAGAATGGTTTGCCGTATTTGGATAAATCATATCAAGATAAACCGGCGTTGACTACCTTGACAGATAATATTCCACATACGGATTTAGAGGTTTTTACCGATCCTCGTCTGGATATCAGTACCGGTCGTTTTGATGTCCCTTATTGGGACTGGACGGTTCCTTCTATCTTGGATGGGTGGGTACGTGATATCGCGAATGGTGGTCCTTATATGAATAAGAAGCGGCAACCGAAAAAAGCGGATAAAGGCGGTACGAGCGTATCTACGGAGACGAGTTCTACAGCCAAGAATTACCATTTGATCCGTTATGCGGATGTTTTACTTTGGTATGCCGAAGTCTTGATTCACGACGGAAATTATAAGGAGGCCGGGGAGTATATAAATGAGGTACGTGCCCGTGCGGCAAACTCGTATGTGAAGGGCGTTGATGCTGCCACGATGTTGCCCACTTCTACATCTTATGTCTTGGATGATAAAGTGAATGGGAAGTTGGATTCGAACGCTGCGGCTAATTATCGTGTAGGTTTGTATCCGGATTCGCAATTCAACAGCAAGGATGGTGCTTTAGCCGCTTTACGTTTCGAGCGTAAATTAGAGTTGGCGATGGAAGGTCATCGCTGGTACGACTTAGCTCGTTGGGGAATAGCGTACGATGAGATAAGTAATTATATCACTTACGAGAAGAAGCATCTCGGAAAGTTTGCCAACTGCGTTTATAACGCTAAATGGGTAACTCTTCCGATCCCGAATGATCAAATCGTGACCATGGAAGGCGTTTTAGTCCAGAATGAGAATTGGAAATAAATCGTAGGTTAATAATCTGTATCGGTCAGGCATGTGATATGTCTGACCGTTTTGTATATTTGCGGCATGAAGTCAACAACCCGGAGGGTTTCGGTGTTTTTTAATAAACAAATAAAGAGAATAGGATGAGACTGGTGTATATTTATCATAGCGGGTTTGTTGTAGAGGCGGAAGGCTTCTCCATCTTGATCGATTATTTCAAAGATACGAATCCGGACCCGGCGAAGGGTTTGTGCGTGGGGAGCTATTAAAACGTCCGGGGACGTTGTACGTATTGGCATCACATTTCCATCCGGATCATTTTAATCCGGACGTGTTGAAATGGAAAGAGGAGAAAGACGATATCAAATATATTTTCTCCAAGGATATCTTGAAACGCCGCCGGGCAAAAGCCGAGGACGCTTTTTATATGAAGAAGGGAGATGTGTACCAAGATGAGCATTTAACGATTAGGGCGTTCGGATCGACCGATGTCGGTATCTCTTTTTTGATCGAGGCGCAAGGTAAACTGATTTTTCATGCCGGAGACTTGAATAATTGGCATTGGAAAGATGAGTCTACTCCACAGGAAGTTGCGGAGGCGGAAGGGAATTACCTGAAAGAACTGGATATAATAGCGAAATATACGCAGGCGATGGATGTTGTCATGTTTCCGGTAGATCCCCGCTTGGGGACCGATTTTATGCGAGGTGCCCAACAATTCATCGACCGGATAAAGACCGGTATCTTTGTGCCGATGCATTTCTGGGAACGTCCGGCGGAGGTCATGGCTTTTGCCCCGTATGCCGAATCGAAAGGTTGCCGGTATGTTGTCCTTTCTGTACCGGGTGAGGGTACCGATATATAATATTATTATTAATGTATAGGTTTTAGAAAACATATAAATTTATTTAGGTATGGAAGTTAAAGGCAGATTTGACCATTTCAATATTAACGTATTGGATTTGGAGAAAAGTATCGCTTTTTATAACAAAGCGTTGGGATTGAAAGAGCATCATCGAAAGGTCGCAGAAGACGGTTCTTTTATATTGGTTTATTTAACGGATGAGCAAACCGGTTTCTTGATGGAGCTGACTTGGCTGCGTGACCGGAAAGAACCTTATGAGCTAGGCGACAATGAGAGCCATCTTTGTTTCCGGGTAGCCGCCGATTATGAGGAGGTACGTAAATACCACAAGGAAATGGGAGCGGTTTGCTTCGAGAATACCAAGATGGGATTGTATTTTATTAATGATCCGGATGACTATTGGATCGAGATATTACCGTTGCGATAATTCTCCATTATTATATAACAATGTTGCTTAACATAAGTTTTCGAAAAAAGAAGATAAAATGACAGGAATCTGTAAAATTTTCTTCAAATCGTATTGCAACTTGTGTTAAACCTCTTATATTTGCTACCCAGAAAGAGGAAAATCATTATTAATCCTAAATATAAAATCATGGAGAAGCCTTATGTAGTAGGTATCGATATAGGTGGTACCAACACTGTTTTTGGTGTAGTTGACGCAAGAGGAACAATCTTGTATAGTGGATCAATTAAGACTGGTAAATATGCAGACGTTAATGACTATGTAGCGGAACTTGCTAAAGGTCTGAAGTCTGTTATTGATCAGGCTGGTGGTCCGGATAAGATTAAAGGTGTGGGTGTAGGTGCTCCGAACGGAAACTTTTTCAACGGATGTATCGAATTCGCTCCGAACTTGCCTTGGAAAGGTAAGATTCCTTTGGCTCAATTGATCAGCGAACAGATCGATGGTATTCCTGTTGCTTTAACAAACGACGCCAACGCTGCCGCTATCGGTGAGATGACTTATGGAGCCGCTCGCGGTATGAAAGATTTTATCGTGATCACTTTGGGTACTGGCGTGGGTAGCGGTATCGTAATCGGTGGTAACTTGGTATACGGACATGACGGTTTTGCCGGCGAGTTGGGCCACGTTATCATGCGTCGTAACAATGGTCGTCAGTGCGGTTGCGGTCGCCAAGGATGTCTGGAGGCTTATGCTTCAGCTACCGGTGTGGCTCGTACGGCTCGTGAATATCTGGAAATCCGTAAGGACGAGAGTGTTCTTCGCGACTTGGATCCGGATGAAATCACTTCAAAAGACGTATACGACGCAGCTATGAAGAATGATAAGATCGCTCTTGAGATTTTCGAGGCTACCGGCTCTATGTTGGGAGAGGCTTTCGCTGATTTCGTAGCATTCTCTAGCCCGGAGGCTATCATTTTGTTTGGCGGTCTTACGAAAGCTGGCGATTTGATCATGAACCCGATTAAACGTTCAATGGAGAAAAATATGTTGAAAGTTTACGCGGGTAAGACTAAATTATTATTCTCTCAATTGAAAGAGAGCGACGCTGCCGTATTAGGAGCAAGTGCTTTGGGTTGGGAAGTAAGAGACCAAAGCGCTGGTTTGGAAGTCTAAATCCGGTTTTGCGTATAACGAAAAGACATTTGCGAAATAAGGCAAGCCGCATCTATATTTAGGTGCGGCTTGTTGTTTTTAATTGAATTATAAATCATAAAGTATGAGACATCCGTTGTATCAATTTCAGTTTTGCCCGGTTTGCGGGGCAAAAGCTTTCGTGGAACATAACGAGAAAGCGAAAAAATGTATGGCGTGCGGTTTTGTTTATTATTTCAACCCGTCGTCGGCTGTCGCTTGTTTCATAAAGAACGCTAAGGGGGAGTTATTGCTGGTTCGCCGAGGAAAAGAGCCGGCTAAAGGTACATTGGATTTGCCCGGTGGCTTCGTCGATATGTTTGAGTCGGGGGAGGAGGCCGCTCGCCGGGAAGTAAGGGAGGAGACGGGGTTGCATATCCAGAATTGCCGTTATTTGTTTTCCTTGCCTAATTTATATATGTATTCCGGCTTTGAGGTGCATACGCTGGATATGTTTTATGAGTGCTTGGTAGATGATTTCAATAACGTGCATGCGGAAGATGATGCCGCCGAGATCGTGATCCTTCGCCCGGAGGATGTGAATCCGGAAGACTTCGGTTTAGACTCTATCCGAAAGGCGGTACCGATCTATCTTGGTAAATATTGATAGAACTTGCCTTCTGTTTGGCGCATATTACTTATATTTGCAAATTAGAACGAATAGGCACTGAAGTAAGTGCTTGTATTAAAAAGCAAATGAGTGATGAAAAGAATACTTATTCCGCTGTGTCTGGTAGTAGGCAGCCACATGGCAAGCGGGCAGAGATCGTATCAATTTGATGCGCCGAACCGTTTGTTTGTCGAAGGCAAGGAGTTGTTTAGTTTGAAGAATTATTCAGGTTGCATCGATAAACTGGAGGCGTATAAACAGCATTCCACGGATGCCGACTTGATTCAAGAAGCCGATTATATGTTGGTTTATTCCGCTTATGAGCAAGGCCGTCCCAATGCCGTTGAGTTATTGAAAGATTATCTGGATGTGTACCCGGCTTCCCGTCATGCGGACGAGGTGAACTTCTTGATCGGTTCCGCCCATTTCGGACAGGGAGAGTATCAGAAAGCTATCTTTTGGTTTAACGAATCGAACATTGATATGCTAAGTCCGGAACAACAGGAGGCTTATTGTTTCCGTTTGGCTTATTCCTTGTTGCAAACCGGGGATATGGAGAAGGCCCGTGGTTATTTCGCACGGATCGAGCAGATCGGAACGAAGTACCGGGAAGCGTCTACCTATTATGTCGCTTATATCGATTACGCGACCGGTAAATACAACAATGCCTTGGTGGAATTTACCCGCTTGAAGGACTTGCCTGATTATAAAGAGCGATCCTTGTACTATATCACGCAAATTTATTTTATCCAGAATAAATACGAGAAAGTGATCAGCGAAGGTAAGGAATTGCTAGCCTCTTATCCGGATAGCGAGAACAATAGCGAGGTTTACCGTATCATGGGTAACGCCTACTATCATCTGGGAAATGAGGATCAAGCGATTAATATGCTGAGTAAATATGTATCCTCGACGGATAGCCCGTTGAGGGGCGATTTATATATCTTGGGCGTATGTTATTACAATAAGGGTAATTACAGTAGCGCCGTGAACGCTTTGGGACGGACCGTTCGTGAGAACGACGCCCTTTCGCAGAACGCTTATCTGTATCTGGGGCAAAGTTATCTGAAATTAAAAGATAAGAATAACGCCCGTATGGCCTTCGAGGCTGCCGCGACTTCTTCTTTCGATAAGCAAGTGAAAGAGGCGGCTATGTATAATTACGCTTTATTGATCCACGAGACCGCTTTCACGGGCTTTGGCGAGTCGGTGACAATCTTCGAGGATTTCTTGAATGATTTCCCGAATTCCAAATATGCCGATAAGGTAAACGATTATCTGGTGGAGGTTTATTTGACTACCAAGAACTATCAAGCGGCTCTGAACTCTATCGATAAGATCAAGCATCCGAGCACGAAGATCTTGGAGGCGAAGCAAGATATCTTATTCCAGTTGGGAACGCAGGCGTTCACGAATATGGAATTGGATAAGGCGGTCGATCTTTTCAGCCGTGCGATCTCACTGGGCGCTTATAATCTGGAATCTCGTAACGACGCTTATTTCTGGCGTGGGGAATCTTATTATCGCCAAGGTGAGTATAATAAGGCGATTTCCGATTATCGTACCTATTTGAATAATACCCGCCAACGTAATACGGATATGTATGCCTTGGCACATTATAACTTAGGTTACAGCTACTTCAAATTGAAAGAGTATGGCGAGGCGTTGAACCGCTTCCGTCAATACGTGAATCTGGAAAGCAATCAGCAGACTCCGGCTTATGCGGACGCTTATAATCGTATCGGCGATTGTTTATTCCACAACCGTCAGTTCGCTATGGCGGAAGAGAATTATACCCGTGCGGCGCAATTGCAACCGTCCGCCGGAGATTATTCGGTGTATCAGAAGGGCTTCTTGCTGGGATTGCAGAAAGATTATAAGGGAAAGATCAGCGTGATGGATCGTTTGATCCGTGAGTTCCCGGAATCACAATATGTGGATGATGCCTTGTTCGAGAAAGGACGTTCTTACGTGTTATTGGATAATAATCAAGCGGCTGCGGCAAGCTTTGAGCAATTGATGCGTGATTTCCCGCAAAGCAGTCTGGCTCGTAAGGCCGGCGTACAGCTTGGTTTGATTTACTTCAACGACAATCAGCCGGAGAAAGCGGCCGAGGCTTATAAGAGCGTGATTAGCAATTATCCGGGTAGCGAGGAGGCGAAAGTGGCCTTGCAAGACTTGAAGTCCGTATATATCGAGCTGAACGATATCAATTCGTTTGCCGCCTATGCGAATTCGTTAGGTGGAAATGTTCGTTTCGAGGTGAGTGAGCAAGACTCCTTGACCTATTTGGCAGCCGAGAAGTTATTTATGCGAGGCGATAATGAGGGCGCTCGTCGTAGCTTGACGAATTATTTGCAAACCTTCCCGCAGGGAGCGTTTAGCTCGAACGCTAATTTCTATTTGGCAAGTATCGCTTTTGCCAAGAAAGAACAGGAGGAGGCGAAACGTTTGTTCTCGTTAGTATTGGAGAGCGGTGATACGAAATTCAGGGAAGAGTCTTGGGCTCGTAAAGCTGAGATTGAGTATCTGGATAAGGATTACGCCGCCGCTATGGAAAGTTTCAAACATCTACAGGTGGTAGCGGAGAATCCGGAGAATAAGGAGGCCGCTAAATTGGGCTTGATGCGTTGCGCCGAGTTGACTGGTCAGCCGCAAGAGGCTTTGCTGGCCGCCAACGATTTGCTGAAGGAACCGAAGCTATCTCCCGAGATTATGTCCGAGGCCCGTTATGTCCGTGCGAAGGCTTATATCGATTTGAAGCAGGAGAACAAGGCGTTGGCCGACTTGAAAGAGATCAGCAAGGATACCCGTACGATACACGGGGCGGAGGCTAAATATCTATTGGCTCAATTGTATTATGATAATAAGGATGATAAGAATGCCGAGACTGTCTTGATGAACTTCATCGAGAACGGTACGCCTCACCAATATTGGTTGGCACGGGGCTTTATCTTGTTGGCTGATATTTATATCCGCCAAGGTGATGATTTTCAAGCTCGTCAATATCTGACCAGTTTGCAAAACAACTACAAGGGCGATGATGAGATCGCCGAGATGATCGAAGACAGATTGGGTAAACTAAAGAAATAAAAGAAAGCGATGAAGACTATATATAATGTAAAGGCGTTGTGTGTGGTAGCTTTGCTGGGTTCGGCTGCTGCTGCGAGTGCGCAAGAGGATGTTACGAAAGAAAAGAACCTGAACCGAGAGATGACGCTTGAACGGGAGTATGATCCTTCCGTGCAGGACGCTAGCAAGGTAAATACGCTTCCCGTGGTGAAAGAGCCGGAGGTTCGTAAGATCCCGATCGATTACTCGAATTATACGATCGCCGCCGATCCGCAGAAAGAGATTAGTTTGTTGCCTTCCGGAAATATCATGACGCAGATGGATTACAACAAGCGCCGGGGATATTTTAACTTTGGTATCGGTACCTATCTAAATATAAATGGTGATTTGGGATATCATATCTTGAGTACCGAGAAGGATAAGTTGAATATTTGGTATTCGCATCGTTCTACGAATGGAAAGGTGAAATATATCCAGATGGACGATGAGAAGGTAAAGGCGAAACTCAATGACAATCTGGGAGGCATTAATTTCAAGCATGTTTTTGATAAGACGATATTTAGTATCGGTGCGAAGTACGGGTATTCGGCGTTTAATTATTATGGACTGCCTATTGATGTAACATCAAGTGCTACGAACTCGGATTTATTAAATAGAGCGGATCGAGAAACAAACCAAGTAAACCAGACGATAGCTGCTAATATCGGATTTGAGTCGAAGGAAGACGCGCCGTTCGGGTACTTACTGGATTTGGGCTATATAAATTTCTCGCATAAATACGGGTTGGGCAAACCAGCGGATGGTCCTACGGAACATACTTTTGACGCTAAATTCGATTTGAATGCCGGTTTTAACGGGAATATGCGGATTGGCTTGGGTGGACAGGTAGAGTATTTCAACTATAGTTTACCCGGAAAAAAAGAAACTACATCAGGTACCTATTATACTTATGAGTTCGAGAATCATGCGGAAGTAATCCTTTCCCCATATTATAAGGTAGAGGGGGATAGCTGGAACTTGAAATTGGGTGCTAATGTGATGTTGGTGACCGGTGATAATAGTAAGTTCATGGCTTCACCCAATATTGCGGCAGACATAGAGGTGGCAGATAAGACCTTGCTTTACTTAAACGCTGGTGGTAAGTTATATTCCAATAGTATGTATGAGACCTCTTTGGTGAATCGTTATGTAAATCCTACAAAAGAGATCGCCCCCTCCCGTAATTGGTTGGATGCTACTTTAGGTATAAAGAGTGGCGTGGCTCCTGGTTTTTGGTTCGATGTGTTCGCCGGTTATAAGATAACGAGCAGCGATGTGCTTTTCTTGCCGTCGAGAATTTATGATAGAGATCACTTCGGGAATTTCAGCGAGGCTATGTCTGATATCGATACGAAACAGCTTTTTATTGGCGCTAACTTGAAGTATAGTTATCAACAATTGTTCGATGTGTCTTTAAAGGGAGTATATAATAATTGGAAAGCGAATTTTGGTGATACATGGATTGGTGGGGAAGCTAACGGGGAACTAGCCCATGCTTGGGGCAAACCTGAGATGGAAGTGACGGCAGGCTTGACGGTTCGTCCGGTAAAGAATGTCTCCGTATTGCTGGACTATTATTTGGCTACTGGACGTTATACCCAATTAGGTGGAGCGGGCGAGTATAAGATGAACAACATCAACGAGCTAAACCTAACAGGTACCTATACCTTCAACGATACCTTTGGTGTTTACGCTAAGTTGAATAATATCCTTTGCCAGAAGTATGAGGTATATTACGGATATCCTTTGCAAAGCTTTAGTGCGATGATTGGCGTGAATATCAATTTCTAACACTTGAAATAGGAAGGATGGGTGACATAAATATCAAACAACTGGAAAGCCTTCGCTGGAGGATGCGGGTGATCGAGACGCTGACCGTGATCGGGACGGCGTGGATCGCCTTGGCGGTTTACCAGAAGAAGGAAGAACTGGTTTATTATTTGGTGGGAGCCGTAGTCCTTCTATTCCTGTTAAAGTATTATACGCAATTCCGTCTGCGAAAAAGACAGTTCGTCTCTAATCTCGTGGAGCAGCGGACGATGGAATTGCGTTTCCAGCGGGATGCGATGCAAGCGGAGTCGGAGAAACTATCCCGTGCCCTTTCTGCTTTGGCGGACGCTCAGGACGAGTTGGTTCGTAAGGAACGTCTGGCATC
>OGMD01000857.1_pt1 | contig 12081 bp, 8 predicted proteins | sample 1573041 | NCBI WGS metagenome assembly OGMD01 (sample SAMEA2582007, study PRJEB24529) | metagenome | biome: Human gut stool | place: China | collected 2011 | reverse complement strand
GCCAGTTCTGCGCCAATCGTTACATAATCAATAAGTGTAGGTTCTTTAGAAGAGGATGTTTTGACAAAATTGTTCATACTACATACGAGATAAAGAACGCCACTGGATACACAAGAAAGAACTTGCAAAAGAACGCTACTTGCGCTATTCAAAACCATGACACTTTTCCGCGTCAATATAGATTTGATATATTCTATAAAATTCTCCACATCTTTATCACTACTAAACGGCAAACTTATCCCTTTCGCTTTATATATCAATACTGTAGGTAATGCAAGGAACGTGCATAATAAATCCAGAAGAGTCAGTTTATCGCCACATATCCACTTATATAATGATGTAAAAAATGGGATTTTTATTTCACTTATAAAGATTTTGCTTGCGAGTTTCATTATGATTTTCATCAAATCGAACACACCGGATATAATGGCAGACATACCGGAAAAGAGGAGCTGTATAATCCCACGTAGTGCAGATAGCAGTCCGCATAACAAAGAAGAAAGTAATGTGTCTATATCCGTAAAAGCTTTTTGGAAGTAATCCAGTGATTCCTTGAAATGAGGATTATCTGAAATGTCCGCACAAAACTTCTTCAACAGATTAAATAACTCATCAAGCGGTCCGGCATTCTCCTCAAACATCTGACGCAAAGAAATCGTAAGCTCTTGCATATCTCTATTTTGCAATTTCGATTGCAGGGGATTATTACTCAGTGCATACGCTATAGAAGAATCTTCTGCCGGAACTGTATTCTGCATATATTTATCGAAGGACAGATTGGGATTTAATTGGCTTATTAGCTCTTCCAATGCTTTGTCTATCTCTCCTTTGCCCTGTTCCAACTGAGTAAGTAACGTTTGTTTGAGGTTTTCCGCCATTTCGGGTAGTTGATCGAAAAACATAGTCATTAACCCGTTAAACGCTCGTTTCGTTCTCATCACATCCTTCCAAATAAACAAAGAAGCCAACCATACGAATATGGTGAGAAAGAATATGGCAATAGCCGCAAATATAGTTTCCACAAAATGGAATACTTCCTGCACAACCTTTATCACAGCATCAAAAATCATTTTGACACCATTCAATACAAACTCCACAACCATTTTCACTCCGTTCACAACCCATTTTACGACAGTCACGACACCTTTTACCACTGAGCGGCAAAAGTCGCGTATCTTTTTCAGCCACTTAGGAAGTTTTTTCCCTCCCGAACGTTGCATCATCCGGTTCATTTCCAACTGAGCTTCCTCCTTTGTCAGACTCATATACACAGGATGCCCACTTTCAAATGTCATACCCCATACCGGAAGATCGTCTGTCGGAACTATCCTAGAGACATCCAGTAGCTGCGAACGTTTCATCAGCATCACTTCTTCCATTCGGGGCTTTATTTTCATTACATCCAGAAGTCCTTTTGCCAAATTATCAGCATCCTGCTTATTACGGAACTTATCGGGTAGAAACGGGGTAACCGTGCCTTCCATTGAATCCGTTTGTTTGGCATCCAGCAACTTCTGCGATGTAATGGCAGACAAGTCATCATGCACTCCGGCAAACTGGGAAAGGACGATAACCTCGTCGTCAGCATGGTATTCGTTGGATAAAGAGGCATACACCACCGGGACATCCAGTCCATTTGTATATTGCTTGAAAGATATTTTACCTAGTGCGTCTGTTCTTATTTTAGCTTGTATGTCCGTGTCCAGTTTCAATATGCCTTGCGAAGTTTCAATGTAGGTACGTGCTTCTGCCCATAATGTGACTTCCATATCCGACAGAGCAACGAGCCTATTGTCAGAATGAGTGAAAGTCAATTCTGTAGAGTAGCACGGCATTCTTTTTACTTCTCCTTCTTCCGGAAGTTGTAATGTGCTTTCCACCCACGTGACTCCGCCCTGATTCTCCAGTGTATGAATCAAACCGTCCTCTTGTAATACATAATAAAGACGCTGGCATTTAGGGTTACAGTTGAATGTCGAGAAAGAGCTTTCTTTATCTAAGATTGCCACCTCGTCTGCCGTATATTCTGTCTTGTCTTTCGTCAGTTCGATATAAGCTAAACTGCCTCCGCTTAATGCCATAGACATCTTTCCTGCCTCATTCCGATATGCTGAGCAGAACTCATAATTGCCTCTTTCTGCCAAAGCGGATACACTTGCCACGCCTTGTTGTTGGTCGATACATATCTCTACAGGCAGATTTCCTGCAGTTCCATGCAAGAGAAGAAATACGGTATCAGTGGAGGGTACAAGTATCTTTTTTACCGAATCCGCAGCATCCGGCAGATTCAGCCTGTATGAACACCTGATCCGATCTTCCGCAACAGAGTAAGATGTATAAGTAGCAGAAGCACATTCCACATTCAGGTCCCCCATCGTTTTTCCGGAGAACGTAAGCATAGAGGATGAGAACGATGAGGGTATTAAACGGGGAAAGGTACTTGTGCCCCATTCTTGATAACTAATCCAAAAACTTTTCATATATGTAGCTTCAGCCACCACACCCAATACGAAATTTTTCCCTTTTTCGAATGGTAGAATGAGCAATTTATCGACTTTGAGAAAGTTCAACGGATGTACAAACGGCACAGATTCAGCTTCCGTAAATTTTCCACTATGAGGCATTTGCTCTTTGACATGCCAAACTTCGTCTCCACGCATGGCAAACAAGTGTAGTATGTCGTCCTTGTCAAATGCGGCTACCAATGACTTGCCATATAGCTCCACCAAACCGCTATTAAACATTCCGTGACCGCCATGTACGGTAGTCATTATTACACCGTTTTCTTCTGTATTACACAGAAGAACATCGTACTCGTCTTCATTGGAAACGACTACCATCTCAGTGATTTTCATGTCTTTATTCCAAACGGACTTTACACCTTCGTCACGTACATCAAGTGCTTCCATCAATTTGGTGGCACTTTTTAATTGGAATTTCTCTCCTTTTAATGTTTTTATAGTATCCATAATTAATATGTTGGTTTTTGTTTATATCACTTGTATTTTCGTTAGCATTCATTATATGCTAGGTAAGTGCTCATTTTTTAACCATCCTTGATATGACAACTGCATTGGATTCGTAATACTTGGAAATGTAACATTTACCCTTCACTTTTCACTTTAATATTATGCTTCAAGTTCCTTATACAATTCTAATACTAAGTGAATTTCTTTGTCTATTGTAAACATATCAATGACACGTTTATGGGCCGCAATTCCATATTGCACTCTTAAGTCTTCATTTTCAAGCAAAACATCTAAAGCCTCCGCATATTTTCTTTCACAAATACAGGGTACTTCAATTCCTGTTATTTTATTAAGAGACACCCAATTAACTCCTGATCCTTCAATATAAAAGGTCACAGGAACACATTTACAGTACATAGCTTCAGCCAAAGCAAGTCCAAAAGCTTCATTTTTCGTAATTGATGGAAAAGCAAAAATATCAGAAGCATACAAATAATGCTTTAATTCATTATCAGTTATACGCCCTATAAAGGAGATTCTATCACTGTTAGATTCATGCATCAATTCAGCGGTTAGAGGACCTTCACCTGCAATTACAATATGGCAATCATTACGAATATACTTCTCCGCTTTTATTAAATACTTTAATCCTTTATACTCTACATGACGTCCTACAAAGAATATTATTTTTTTATTCTTATATATCTGTTTTATAGAATCAATCCTCGTTAAATCAGAAGATTGCAAAATAAATTTTTGAGGAATAATTGCACTTTGTAATACATGCACTTTATCTTTAAAAGGAAATAAAGGTCTAGAAAACTCTTTGTAATTAGGACTGGTTACCAAAATTAAATCTGCACGCTGTAAAAGTTTTCTTTCAATCCATTTTATAAAAGGATATATTCGTTTCTGATTTACAATATCCAAATGCCAATGTAGAACTAGTTTAAAATCATTAGATGTTAGCAATAATAGCGGATATATGAAAGGATTAGGACAATGTACATGAACAAAATCAGGCCTATATTTTTTAAAGATTTTCTTTAGTAAAAAATAATAAGAAAAAGAAATTGATTGTTTTGCCAATTTAAAAAGACTTCCTGCCCTATAAATTCTGACACCATTTACCGTCTCTTCCCTATTTCCTCTTTGGGAGTTAAAACATAGTACAATATTATTAAAATCATACATGCCTTCTGCCAAATACTGCGCAGTAACTTCAACTCCACCTATATAAGGGTAATAATATTTTGAGATATGTAAGATAGTTTTCATATTTTAATTCCACTTATACCGCAATTCTTAGCAAATAGCATATCACTATCTCCCACCATCAGACAATCTTCTCTTAAAGTAGATGGATAGTCATGCAATATCATTTCTACAATTGTATAATTGTATCATTTATTCACAAACCTTATCTGTAGGATTTTTCTTCATTAAGAAAGACTTAATATGACAAGACAATATTTACAAGATCTAATAAGTTTTTTCCTTCACCAGTCCCTATTTTTAATGATTTCTGTACCCCAGCATTCCGACCGGCTTCTATATCACTATCACTATCACCTATCATATAGGATTGTGACAAATCTATATTAAAGTCTTTAGCTGCCTGTAAAAATAGTCCCGGCTTTGGTTTCCTACAATTACAATCACACTTATATTCAGGTCGCTCACCTTCAAACCCCTTATCTGTGTGATGAGGACATACATATATTGCATCAACAAAAGCCCCCTTTTTCCCAAGTTCGGTTTCCATCTTGTCATGAATAGTCTGCAATTCTTCAAAAGTACAATCACTACGAGCAATTACAGGCTGATTAGTCACAACAATAGCAAGATACCCTGATTTATTTATTAATTTAATTGCATCCGCCGCATCCTGTATCAGTTCAAACTGCTCCAGATTGGTTACAAACCCTGCCAATTTATTTATCGTTCCATCTCTATCAAGAAATATAGCCTTCTGCTTATTCTTGAGATTTCTTGCATATACCAACCCCTTCAACATATCAGTTTCGGCCTCATGAAAACGATCAGGAGTACCCATGTCTTTAATATATTCAGGGGTGTCATAAGCATATATTCTACCACTTTTAATATTAGGTTTCAGCACATCACGATCTAAATCTATCTTATTGGGATTCTCAGGGTGACGAGGAGTAAAATTCTTCATTGTTTCTTTTAGAAGTTCTGGAGAAATAATTTCGACTCCTGCATTCACTCTGTTCTTATAGTATAATCTCTCATCCTCTTTATTCATCCAGCGGATTACTTTATGAATATCCTCTGGCATACCTCCCACTTCCTTTGGCGGCATAATCTCTGTCACCAACAAAGAACTATCATAAGGATGCCCGTTAGGATGAGATATTAAACTAGCCCATGCCTTATGTTCCTTGTGAAATGCAATAAAACGGTTGAAATTCACATCTATTATAACATCGCCACAAAGCAATAAGAAATCGTCTGTCAGTTGTGGCAACATAAATAATGCTCCAGCGGTCCCCAGTGGATGTTCTTCTACAAAATACTCTATATTTACGCCCCATTTTGCCCCGTCTCCAAAATATTCCTGAATAACTTCTCCCAAGTGACCTATAACAAGAATAATATCGGTGAGTCCACAAACTTTAAGATTCTCTATCTGATGTTCAAGAATAGGTTTACCACATATTTTAATCATGGGTTTAGGTATATCAACCGCAACAGTTGCAATACGAGTACCTTTTCCACCAGCCATTATTACTACCTTCATATATTTAATTCTAAAAATTATTCTTTTCCAAAAAACTTATCTTCCAGCATCAGACAGAGGCAATGATAAACAGGCAAATGTAATTCTTGTATCTTATAAGTTTCTGTCTCCGGAACTTGAATACAGACATCAGACATATCTGATAATTCACTATCTTTCTCACCCGTCAATCCGATTACTTTCATCCCTTTAGCTTTTGCAACAGTCGCCGCATACAGTATATTTTTACTATTCCCGGAAGTAGAAATACCAAGAAACACATCACTTTTCCTTCCAAATCCATTTACTTGTTGTGCAAAACAAAGTAAAGGTTCACAGTCGTTCATATATGCAGTAGTCAGAGCTAAATGACCATCTAAAGCTATAGCAGGAAGTGCACCTTGCAAATTCTCACTCAACACTCTCCCTAACTCTTTATTAACAGTAATCAATGCATCCGAATAATCTGTTTCCAATTTTCTAGGATTAACAAATCCCTTCATCAGCTCACCAACGATATGTTCCGCATCAGCAGCAGATCCTCCATTTCCTGCAACCAGAAGTTTTCCATCATTAGTATAAGCGTCTTCTAGGATTCGATACGCTTCAACAATACAATCTCTAGTAACAGCCAGTTGAGGGTATCTTAAAATAAGAAGGTCAATGTATTGGTATAATCTTATTTCTAAAACTTTCATATCTTAGGATCAGTTATACTATAAATTATTCATTGAATGCACACTATCTGTGGGATAGATTTTCCAGCCGTGAGCACCTCCGTCACTAAACTGAAACGGCATAACAAAACCAGTCATTTTTTTAAGAGCCGCAATTACTTCTTTCTTACGAGTCGGTTCAACGATAAACATTATAAATCCGCCACCACCAGCACCAGATACCTTGCCTGCTTTTGCACCAGCCTTCATTGCAACATCCATGGCTTGCTGAATCACAGGATTTGTTATATGGGATGCCACTTTCTTTTTATTCTCCCAACCTTCATTGAGTATATCTGCAAAACTTTCAATATCACCTTTTAAAAGAGCGAGTTTCATATCCCTTGCACTCTGCTTTATTCTATGCATAGCTTCTATTGCTTCATTATTACCTTGTGAAGTATTTTTCTTCTGCTCATCAATAATAGCGGCACTGCTACGAGAAGCCCCCGTAAAATAAAGAACCATGGAGGCCTCAAGTTCATCTATTATCCACCTTTTTATTTTCAAAGGATTAACAATAACCAGATCATTCTGAAGAAACTCCATATAGTTAAACCCACCAAATGCAGCAGCATACTGATCCTGTTTGCCTCCGGATAAACCCAAATCTTTACGCTCTATTTCATACGCAAGACGAGACAACTCATAATCTCCAAGAGGTAAGCTTAGCCATTCTACAAATGCCTTCAATATACAGACGACCATTGTTGACGACGTGCCAAGACCAGAACCTGCCGGAGCATCGTTATAGGTTGTTATTTTGAAAGACTTCACATCAAAAACGTAGTCTTTCATTATTCTATTATAAACACCTTTGATAAGACTAGCATCACCATCAATTTCCAAACATTTTCCTAATGGATAACTTTTATGGCAACATACATCATATGCATTGATTACTATTTGATTATCATCAGTTTCTTCTATAGTACAATATGCATAAAGATTAATAGTTGCATTCAGTATCAAACCTCCATAAATATCACTATATGGTGAAACATCCGAACCGCCACCTGCCAAACCTAAACGTAATGGAGCTTTACTTCTTATTTTCATTTTAGAATATGTTTTGTTATGGTCATTTTACAAACTGATTTTACCATTAAAAAAAGAAAACCAACAGAATTTTACTTTAAATTATACCACGTGATGATTTTCGATAACTTCAATGATTTTATCTGCAATTATTTCAGAATTATAATGGCAGTCTATGTATTGCCGTGTTTTAGTAATATCTGTATTAAGTTGCAACTTTAACATGAGCAAGTCGGCCAATGCATTTATATCACCATCCTTAAAAAAGCTTACGGGAAGTTCAGAATATACTTCTCGCAACACTGGTAAATCCGTAACAATAGCATTTCCTCCAAGATATAAAGATTCCAATGGCGGTATTCCAAATCCTTCATAATGAGTTGGCAGGACTAAAGCTAATGACTGAGATACAATATCATATAATTTATCGTTAGCAACAAATCCTTTAAATAGAACATTCTTGTTAGCACCATTCAGGATGTCTATTACATTTTTATCTTTAGTCTTCATTTTTTTATAGTTGCCAATTACTACTAACTTTATATCAAAGCCGCGTTCATTGCTCTCATTGATGGCTTTAATTAGAATGTCAACACCTTTATGTTTCTTTATGTTTCCTACATACACATAATACGAAAAATCATATACTCGTTCTTTTTTCGGAATATACTCTTTGAGTTGTTTTGAAATACCATTGAAAGTAACATGAATATCCTTCTTTGTATTAAAATGACTTCTTATTCTAACAGCCGAAAATTTAGAAACAGTAAAAAGAGCTTTGGATAAACAAATTGCACGCTTATAAAAAGCCCATCTCAACAAAGTTCCCAAACGAGAGGTAAGCCCTTTTATATCAAGAAAAATTACATCATGAATAGTACTATAAACTGGAACTCTGATTCCCCCCGGTACATTTATATATGGACAATAAAAAGCATCGCATTTATTTATTTCTTCTACAGGAAATGCAACACACTCTTTCAAAGAAAACTGAGATATATCCGTAAATAATAAATCTACATTAGATATTCCTCTGTATAAACCTATTTGCTTTTCATTACCAATCAAAAGATAATGATGTTGTTTATACTTATTTACAAACACAGGTACAATATTCTCAATATATGTACCAATACCACTATTACCAATAAGGCGAGTATCTATTGCGATTTTCATAGAATTTAAAAATAATACATTTCAATTGATGTAGTTCTCTTTTTAGAATATCAAAAATTATCTTCATCTATCTATAGCTTTGAACGACTCCTCAAAAATTCTTATCTGTGCTCTTGTTTTGTCACTTATACCAAACAACACATTTTCATACTTTGCTGCTGGATTATTATGTTGCACATACACCTGAGCAAACATTAATGTGAACAATAGTCCTATAATAAAGATTTTTGCTTTCGAATGACATACAACGGCTATTAAATATGGCATGATACATACTATCCCTATCGAAAATAGAATTGAAATTCTATCTCTCATAACTAATACAGAATTAAAAGCCATATTGCTACAAAGAAATAAGAAGGCCAAATTTAACATGATCAGATTCTTTTTCTTCAGCTTTGAATAATATACCCAAAGTAATATCATGAGAAATAAACGGAAGCAAAATCCAAAAGTAAAACCTGCATCAACTGCGGAATTAATATACCCTGATGAAATACGATCAAACTTGCCTCCCAATAATATACCTATCAAAATAATATTTTCAAAAAAAAACTCTAAGCCTACCATATAAAGTACCACTGAGATTATCGAAATTACCATATATATAGTACGGTTATCTTTATTAATTAACCAATACAAAGGCAAAAAGAATAGTGATGTCAGATGAAAAGAACAAGCAAGAAGGATTGACAACAAATACTTCCATAAACATCGATTCCTAATATACTTTATTGCCCAACAAAAAATTAATATTGACTTAATATTCCTCCATAAATTCATTTGTACACCATCCCAAAAAGGAATTAAAATAGCAAATGCAAGAATACAATACAACCCTGTCTCCCGCTTTAAAATAATATACAGAAGTATTACATCTATAAATGTCCATACAAATTGAAAGAAGAAAGGACTATCCGAAATTTGATAGATAATAATATTACTTATAACATATCCAGGTTCGAATAATGAGATAGTTCCAAATATAGAATCTTCCCTCCACGATGCTTCTTCAAAATAATCATGATACTGAAAGCAATCTGTAAATATATAACCCCTTAATCCATAGAATAATAAATAAATTGCAATTACTAGATATTCGTATTTTTTCTCAATAATAGCAACATCTTCATATCTTAAACAACTCCGATAAATCACTCTTTTTTTACTGCACTCTGCATAAATAAAAAGATATAATACAAATAACGCAATGTATGGCCAAGCAAATTGCATATTACGATAAATAGTATATTAATCCATTAATAATATACTCCCAATTATATGTAGATAATTTTTCACCTTTCACAAATCTTGGGCTATCTACTATCTTTAATATAGCATCAATCCATGCTTCTGCTTCATACCCTTTTATTGTATGTCCACCTTTAATATTATTTACAACTTCTATCATTGCCGAATTATGCGAAGTTAGTACCGGACATCCGCATTTCAAGGCTTCTAATTGTGGCAAACCAAAACCTTCATTAAAAGAAGTAGAAACAAAGCAAGCTGCCATATCATATAAGCAAGCCAAATCATCATTTGAAACATAGCCACAAAAAAATGTGCTACCTTTTGGATAAGTGGGATTATTTACTATTTCAAAAATGTTAGAATCTTTCCAGCCTCTTGCCCCCACTATTACTAATTGAAGTTTATAATCTTTATACAACTCAGGCATTAAAGATAATAGAAATGATAAATTTTTTCTTGGCTCTAAAGTACCAACAAATAAAATAAACCGATGATTAATTCCTATTCTTTTAAGCATTCGTTGGTGCTTTTCTTCGCCTATAACATTTCTTTTAAAAATGTTATCATCAACCGAACACCCTACAAATATATCAATACATTTTCTTTTACTGAAATATTTTTCAACCTGTAGTTTTGTATACTCAGAGTTCGTCCAAAGAAAATCTGCATTTATTATAGACCTTTCAAACAATAATGAATTAGCTATTTTATTCCTCAATTGCATTGTATCTTTGTATATAAGATTAACGACATCGTGAACAACTATCAGCTTTTTTACTCGTTTAGGCAGAAAATATGGAATGCACGGAACAGGAGAATAATATAAATCAATCTCATATTTTCTTATATAATAAGGAATACACAAGAGTAATAAAAGTAAATTAGGTATAAAACCATAAAATTGGATATTAATAAAATGTACATTTGCCGGAAAACAAGAAAAGGATATAGTTTCGTCCTTTCTCTTGGGAACAAACACCCAATAATCATTTTGGGGAGTTTTATTAGCCCATTCCTGCAAACTACACTTCAAGAAAGTAGAAATTCCAGCTGATTTCTTTGTAAAAGCACGCCCATCAACTAATATATTCATCTCGTTTTGCGATTAGTTCTTATAAATCGAAGAATTTTCCTTAAAAAAAGCATTCTATATAACCAACCACCGATCATTCGTACAGCTGGGTTATAATATTTAATCAGAAAGTCAACATCAGAAACCATCCTATTAGGCAGTATTTCTTTAATCGATGCCTCTAACTCTGCAAATGCCTTTTTCTCTTGTCCGCTAAGTCCCGGTTTTTCACATAGAGCAATTTCTATAGGTATATCAACATAACTAGCATTACCGATGATTAACACCTGAAAGAAAAAGACAGAATCTCCAACAATCTTTAAATCCGTTCTATACAAATTATCCTGAAATAGTTTTCGATTAATAAAGGTCGCCTGATGATTCAAGCTTTTCTTCAGAAAAAATGCCACAGACAAATCTGTTACTTTGGCAGGAATCCACTTTTGTTCAGACAAATATCCTATTCCAGAAATAACATCTACTTCTTCTAAGAAGTACGGAAGACACTTACTTAGTACCTTCTCGCTCAAAAATAGATCTCCAGCATTCATGAAAATTAAAAACTTACCGGTTGCTTTTGCTATGCCTTTATTCATTGCATCATATATTCCATTATCAGGCTCACTGATCCAAAAAGTTAATCTTTTGGCATACATCTTTATAATATCTACAGTTCCATCTGTACTGCCCCCGTCTATAACAATATATTCTAAATTCTCATATGTCTGATTTAGAACAGACAATATTGTTTTTTCAATAGTCTGAGCGACATTGTAACACACAGTAATTACTGAGACGATTGGTGTATCCATATTCTAGAAATTGTATTTAAAATACCACTAATTATTATATGCAGACATTTACTCCGCATCTCTTAGTATTCCCATCTTGCATTCCTCTTCAACACTCCATTGTTCCCCGCTACCACAAACTCTTCATATATACTGCGGCTAATAGTTGAGTTAGCAGCCACAATCACATTATCCGAAATATTTACTCCTTTAAGAATAAGACTTCTACACCCTATCCAAACATGGTTTCCTATATTAATCGGTTTGGAGAAATTCAATATCCTGTTGTCTGTTGTCGAAATCACTTTATGCCAATCCGTGT
>OGMD01000851.1_pt1 | contig 12157 bp, 10 predicted proteins | sample 1573041 | NCBI WGS metagenome assembly OGMD01 (sample SAMEA2582007, study PRJEB24529) | metagenome | biome: Human gut stool | place: China | collected 2011 | reverse complement strand
TTATCTGGTAGATATTAATGATAAAGAGCTTGAAATATTCGGCTTGTCTGACAAGAATGAAGCATTGGGAGTTAATCTGTTCGACAATCCCAATATTCCTTTAGAGGTTAAAGAGAGATTGAGAGCGAAAGAAGATGTAAACTTCTCCATCAATTATGACTTCTCAAAAATAAATCAATATGTAGATAGCCGGAGAAATGGGATTATTAATCTTACTACTAAGGTTACTGCTCTCTATGATTCTCAAAATCGATTTATCAACTATCTGTTTATCAATATAGATACAACGGAAACGACCAATGCATACACTAAGATACAGGAGTTTGAGAATCTGTTTCTTCTAATCGGTGATTATGCCAAGGTAGGATTTGCTCATTTCAATGTATTGACAAGAGACGGATATGCCCAAGATACATGGTACAGGAATTTGGGTGAAAAAGAAGGTACTCCCATGCCACAGGTTATTGGAGTATATGCACATGTAGTTCCTGAAGATCAGGCTGTTCTGAAAAACTTTGTAGGTGAAGTGAAAACGGGAAAGGCAACCAGTTTGCGTAAAGAAGTTCGTGTATGCAGGGAGAATGGCAAATATACATGGACCAGCATCAATGTGATGGTCAGGGATTACCGTCCGCAAGACGGCATTATTGAGATGTTGTGTATCAATTATGACATCACGCCTTTGAAAGAGACTGAACAAAAATTGATTATTGCCCGCGATAAAGCGGAAGAACTGGATCGTCTGAAGTCGGCTTTCCTGGCTAACATGAGTCATGAGATCCGTACTCCTCTCAATGCCATTGTTGGCTTTTCCAGTCTTCTGGCAGAAGCGAACGGCAGGAATATATCAAGATTGTGCAAGAGAATAATGAACTTCTCTTGCAACTGATATCGGACATTCTCGATCTTTCGAAAATCGAAGCGGGAACATTCAATTTTGTATATACCAATGTAGATGTTAACGAGACTTGTTCTGAAATTATCAAATCAATGGGAGGAGAAATTGGGGTGGATTCGACTGAAGGAGTAGGTTCTTGCTTCTGGTTTACACATCCGTACCACGCTGCTGACTAGACTGACATCACATCAATTTAAGATAAAAATCATTCAATAAGACATTAAAAAAGTGCATCTTCTCTCCCACTGGAGAAAAGATGCACAAACAAAACAAACAATAATCTACCTTCACAGGCAGTAAGCAAGGTCCATGAACCACTATCTAAACTTTAGATAATGGCGGGGGCATGAACCTTCAGGGAAATGAACTGCTTCACAGCAGCTGACTTTTAATCTACCTCTCTATATTCAAGATATTGCCTTTCATGTATACGAAGTTCCATATACTCCCAAATCTCGAGATATTTGTATCGGGTGAAACAGCATCCTAAAAACATAAAATAATACTTCCTTTTACCTAAAAACAATTTTGCTAATCCACTATTATATACTATCATATTCATTTAATAAATAATTGGCAACTTTACTCATAGAAGAAGGCTCTTTCAATAATACTTGCTTATCCTCTCCCAACAAGTATACCGAGGGAAGAGAGCGCAAGAAATAAACGTCTTTTTCAATAAGTACTTTTTTTGCGTCATAACCACTTATCCATGTAGAAGGAAAACACGCCTGATATTCTTTCCATACATCTATATCCCCTTCTGCACAAACCGCCACAAGTGACAACCGGGGTAAACTGCCTTCACTATGCTGCAACAAAGTATTTATTACCGGAGATTCGGACAATTCCTGTATATACTTCCGGCAATGCATACAATCCGGATTATAAAACAGCAATAAGGTATGTTTAGCCGGAACACCCCACAAGCTCCTGGTTTTTCCGGTAGGCAGAGTAAAAATAACATTAGCTGCTTTAACTCCTACCCGATTCTTTTGGAGCATTTTCAGTTGATGCAATGGGCGTACACGCATCATCCCGCTCAGATGTCCGGAAGCTAATGCTTCTTCCAATACTGAAATATAATAATTATCATTCCGCAATGGTGAGTCCGACTCATACAAATGATGTTCCAGTCGTTGCAGAAACCAATGATTGACTACACCATTAGCTTTAGTTTTCACGACCAATTCCCTGATACTTTCACAAGCCTTCTCCTCTGTTTGTTCCGGTAACCGAATAAGATAATCTACCAGCATGTTTTCAGTAGCTTCGGGACTGTTCAGCCGAACAGTATCCGTAAAATCATACGTATCCCAAAAGTGATCTATTGACATATTATCTTTTCTATGGTCTGTTGCAACATTGGATTTGCCAGAACCGGCAGTACAGTTACATAAACAGAAAAATCCTCCCCCAAACAATATAGTCGCATATTTCAAATTTATCACCAATCTTAAAAATAACAACACTTTCATTCTCTTTCACTTTTCTCATATCTATCATCCGCTCATCACCTAGGTATCCAATAGCTTGTTGTACCATCGAATATACTCATCGTTTCCTCTGCAAATCCTTTCCGGTACCTTCATCTCTATATATTCATTCCCAACATAAATTTGATTCACGTCAAAGATCTCCATTAAATAATCGTCCGGAATACACATACAAATTCTTGTAACATTCTGGCTGTCCTCCCTCACAATTTCCAGCTCCGGATAGAGCAAAGACAGATAAAAGGCAGAACGCCCGAAAGCCCGCCATGAATTCCCCTGACAATACAAATAAATAACTCCTTCATTACTGAGTTCCTGTTCCCTGATAACTTCCAACGTATTCATTTTCTATTCCTTCCTGTCAATTAAAAATTCTATCACTTAAATTATCCTTTCTGATGTATCTGAAGCTCATAATAACCATTTTTACCAAACAAATGTATTGTTTCCTCACGCTCTTGGCCTGTATTATTTTTCAGTATATGAATAAAAATTTGCCCATTCTCCGAATCCAGTTGTTGATAAATAGTAGCCCCTTCATGACGTTGTTCGGCAATCCCTATCCAACTGGCTGAACCAATCACTTCCCCATAGCTTGTATTTGGCATAGTGAGTACTGTATATGACTGCCCGATAGAGGGAAAGCGTTCAACAGTCAGCGTTTTCTGTAAAACACCATACTGTATGATATTTGTAAATGTGTATCCTTCTTTTTCCAGTTTGTTATTTAAATCAGTGAAAAGTAATTTCATCTCGACGGGGTTATCAGGAGTATCATTACAAACAATGGACTTTCTCACTATTTCACCATTAGCCTCCACTGTTATAACTCCACGCTGAAGATTGGGATAATCCGGGTCAAATGTGACATATCCAGTCAAAGATTCATCCCGGATATTTCGGTAAAAATACCCTAGTGTAAAAGAATTCATTATTTTGTCATTATATATGACCCAATGAGAATTTTCAAATCCCATTTGATACCCATTTCGTAAATACCTTTCCTGATAATTATGTGAACCACTATATTCTAACATAGTTAATGCCTCCATATCATTAGTAAATCCATTTTTTTCCGCATTCTCTAACGAATTGGAACCGAATCCTGAGACACTCTGGATCTTTAGTTTATAATAATTATTTCCTATAATCGAAGTCAACGGAACTTTATCGCCTGCAGTATTCAGTGTACTCAAACGAAGTTTATAATATCCTTCTTTTTTTATACCGTCAGCTGAAGTATATTCTCCATGTACAACTACGTGAAATCCTTTATGGGCATCCGAACCCATATTTGGGATCTGATATAGATAGACAGGATTTGTCAGAGGAGTAGCACTACTGACAGGTATAGTATATGGACTGGTGTAATTCACTCCTGTCACTATCGTTGTCGACGTAGGACATTCTATCCATTCCACTGATTTCAAGTTGAAATTAGCCGCAGTCACTTCTACACTGAACTTCGCCACATTCCGTTTTAAACTGAATCCATTATTACCATCACTGTTCATAGCGTTACGAATGGCTGTCACACTGAGAGATGAAAGTGTTATACGATTGGTAGCCATTACAAAAGGTGGTTGTATAGATGCATCCGGAGTCGTACATATCTTACTTTCCAATCCCTGCAGGTTATGTATCGTACCTTCTTCCATCGGATAATTGGCAATCAAATACAATGTATGTTCGCCTGTAGCCGAAGACACAGTTACTGTGGTTTTATATTCACTTCCTGTCCATTCCAATACAGGATGCAGATGATAAACAATATTTCCATCCTGATTGAATATCAGAAAATCCAGGTTTTCTATTTTTTCATCTTCAGCAGGCATAGCCGTTCCCCGTGTTTGTACCACAGAATCCTGTTTTACATTTAGTCTCAGGACCAATTGTTCCTGCTCATTTTCTGCTCCCTTGCTATCTGACATCTCACTATCGCAAGCCGCCAGAAAAAAAGGCAATAATAGCAGAACCAATTGAGTATATTTCCATTTTACAATCATATAATCTCCTTTTTTAGTTAGAATAACGTAGCTTTACACAACGCACTGCATGTTTATTTTTTCTCAACTCGTCCGTTGTTGCACTTCCGTCAGGATCACTCATAGTTGCTACAATGAATGTATTATCCGCATTCTTTCCCCAGTAGCTATCTGAGAAAAAATTATTGGGAAGTCCGTTGGTTCCTGCATTTAAGAACACATAATTCATTTCTTCTCCTGTAGGCAATCTCCACCCAGTGCCTAATCTCGTACAAGTTGACTCCGCATTTTCCTTGCTGACCCCAGTCACATCATCACTTGAAACTACAAAATTCGAAAGTTCAGGTGGGCGAACATCAAGAGCACAACTATATTGCAGTTTTTGGGATTTCACAAGATTCATGAGTTCATCCGCCCCACGAGTATTATATCCCTCATATGCGCTATATTCCTCTATAGCCCATGTTGCTTTGCTGCTTTGAAAACTCCAATTCTCACGTATAGTCGCTAATCTCCAACACCCCTTTCCTTTTATCGGATCATTCGGGTCGACCCCTTGAGGATAATATGCCCTGCATCCTGTTTCTTTGGTAGCCTTTTTATATAACTTATCATTATAATAACCAACTAGGTTTTTATTTGCCTCTTCCGGGTATCCCATTGCTTCAGCCCAGGTAAGTATTTCGCTTCCTCTATTAACTACTTCTGATTTAAAGAGTTGCAGATTAAGTTTAGTAGATGAAGCACCTGATTTCAATGTCGCTACATATGTAATATTATTACCAGTATTCCAGTTTCCTCGTCGAAAGCCGATACGTCCGCTTTTCTTAGATGTATCATCATATTCTATTTTGAAAGCCAGTTGATTGTTGATTGTCACCTCAGCAGGAAATTGAATCTCAATCGGATTGCTACACGCAAACCGGATATATGTATAAAAACGTAAAGATTTAACGTCGATAGTCTGTTTATTGACAGCCAAAAAGCTGGCTCCCGTAATATCTATCGGAACATTTATTTCCGACCACCCTGCAACGTTGGTCTTAACTTCAAGAGATTCCTCCCCGTGGCCGGTGATAGCTTTGATTGTCAGTCTATAATGTCTGTTACGAGTAATATTCCAATCCGTAGAATGTGAATCAACTGAATTCATCGCGTCCCCAATCGGTAAAGTATAAATATGAGTGATTCCTCTTGAAGTCCCTTTAATACGCAGTTCTATCTTATAGTCATCATTCTCTGGTAAATATTCCGGCAAATATATTTCACCTGATGACCATGCAAAATGATTCAGCTCCATACTACTGTTTATCAATGAGAATACACGATTATCCAGAAAACCCTCGTCCTTCTTGTATATTTCAGGAATCAGATAGCTATGTTTGGGGATACGAAGTAACTCCATCGACTCAAAGTTAACATACTCGCCTGTAGGATTTTCCCCCTCGTTTATTTCTGTGCTGAGATCGAAATTAACACTTAATTTAGCAATCACACGCTGCAACTTTATTTCCAGTTTAGAGACTGGAACGGATTCACCCTCCAAATATATTTCGTTCTTACTTCGTACATTTACATTAAGTAATTTCTTGAAAAACACAAACTTCGAAGCATTCAGGCTACTTTCCGTATTCATCTGAATATTTTTCAAATCTTCCGGCCTTTTTACATTTGAAAAATCTACCGGTTCATTTCCTATCACATAAATATCATTGTATCCTATATAGGTAGTGGTAATATAATCTTCATTTATATCAACCAATTGATTGCTGATTAAAACTCTAGAGCCATAAGGATTGGAAGTGCGTGTCCCAAAAATGATAACACGCAATTGTGAGACTTCATTCTCATCCCCAACAACTAGCTTCGGCGTAATATTGACGGGAACTTCCTTACCCTCTTCCTGGCTGCTCCCAGCGGAAGGTTCATCTATCCCATTGGTACACGCAGTGATTAGATATAACAATGTTGTAACGAAACTGTATTTATAAATCAAATTAAATCTCATATTCTCTTTTAATTATAAAGTATTACATTCCTGTATCCTGCAATATAATTTTCCACCCTGCTATGATAATAGCTGTTTGCATATAAGTATCCGTATCACCATCCAAATCATCTATAAGTGATATTTCTATTTCATAAACATCCCGCCGATCGAGTTCTGATTGAGTATAGGCATATGGATGCATCCGGATTAGTTCGATCAAATCAGTACGGTAAAGCTCTTTTATTGTACCGGATGGCATCAAGCGTTCTATCAGTAATGTCAGTTTTTCTCCTTCCACCAAACGCATCAAAGAAAAAACACTCTCCAGTTGGTTCCGTGCATCATTGTTAGCGTTCTGATATGGATAATATGTCAGTTCGTTGCTCGAAGCAACTACAGAATTGTCAAATTTATAGGTCGCCCCCTTTGGGTCAACCACACGGGCACGAACACCCTCTGCACAACGATGAATACATGGTATTCCGCTTTTTTCAAACCACTTGACTGTAAGATTCAACTGGTTTTCGTTTTTTGTAAATGAAAGAATATCCGTTTTATCAGTGAAACCATCTACTGTTACTTCTTTGATTGCATGAAAAATAGAAGTCAGTTTTTTATTTACGCTTTGATTTTCAATAGCCTTCAGTGAAAGTAACCCTTCTTCAATGGTCGTTTTCCCACTCACAAAAGCTGGTCTTATGATTACTTCATCACATATATTTCCCCAAGCCACCAGCGTATAGTTGCCTTCGGGAAGTTCCGGTTCAATACGAAAGCCTTCTGTAAAAGGAGCTTCGCTATTGGTTATACATTTCACAAAGTGTCCGGTTGAATCGAATACATATAAATCAATTCTATGCACATCAGTGCAGAAACGGTTGGGATGTTCTGCATCAGTATGATTTACATACTCAAATGCAATAGAGTAAGAACCTGTAGGACAACCGGAGAAATCCTCTTTTACACATCCCGCAACAAGCCATGGCAATACCCATGTGAGTACAACTATTCCGACATACCGATACAATATTGTAAAATTGAAATGCATGTTATTTCTTAATTTATGATTTTGAGAAGTTTTTCTCCGGGTCATAATGCCCGAAGAAAAACTTTTTTAATATTCTATTATTAGTTCAAATCAGCATCCTGATCCACAACTTTCCATTCTTCAACAGAAATATGAGCTTGCATATAAGTTTTCTGACTGATCGGAGTGTCAGGATCTACTGTGACATCTCCTTCGTCGGGGTAACCAATACCTGAGATTGATTTTACATTCACCTTATACAAATTATTGCGTGTAACAGAATAGTATAAATTATGATTTTCCGAGTACGTATTATCTTGTATATTAATACGATAATGAGTTACTCCACCATTGTATTGCAAATATTTCACTGTTTCTACGGGTGTTGCTTCATAACCGCTATTATCATCTTTCTGAATATTCTTAGAGATAACCAATGTGTTGTAAATACCGTCCTTAACACCAGTTGCTATACTATAATAAACATTTTTACCTATGATACCATCATAAACAGGAGCATTTTCACTGCTATTAAGATATGCTTTCAAGCCCGTTCTGACCAGAAAGGTTTTTAATGTAGTATTCATACCATGTTTCAGGCGGTCTTGTTCGTCTGTGACACTTGTCGGTACAGCATAAATTTCAGCTCCCCAGGCAGGAGCATAGGTAAACACGGTAATTGGATCACTATTGCCCTTATATCCATATACATAATCTCCGTTATTATCCACATCTGTAATCACCAAGTCTCTATTCGGTTCAAAAACACCTTTCACAAGTATATAAGAAGTATTTCCGATAACAGGTATTGCATTGGCATTTTCCGGTATGTATAGATTTTTGGCTGTTGCATTTTTTGCAACCATTTCAACATCTGGAGCATTTACTTCGTCAAAAACCCTGAAGTTACTCCAACTTGAATTAGTATTTGTGGCATTATACAGCGGGGTCATTAATGGGCTATCCACACTTCCATGCTGGAAAAGATATACTTTTTGCGGTAAATTGCGTACAGTGAAATGTGGTTGCGTAAGCGTGCCGACTGTTACTACATTTGATAAATCATCACCTTGTGTTGCCTTGTAAATCAATGCATCTGCATCTTCGTAAGTAGTCTGCAACTTGGCAGTTGCACGATAAAGGGCTATTTTAAAATGGTTATAATCTGCAGGGTCCTCATTACCGTAATCATTTCTTTCAGCATCAGCCTGAGAAATACCTGGTTTCAAGGTAAAGCTGGAGTTGGACAACAGATTACTCATTAAAAAACCGTTAGCAGCTGGATCATCCGTACCTTGTAGTTTTTTATATCCTTCACCTACACGAGTAATAGCCGGACTATCATGAGCAAGACGTCCTGGAGTAGTGTACAACTCCATCAACTGGTCTTGAAACGCAGAAAGTGTTGTTCCTGCTGCTGCCGGCGTCGGATACCACCCCGTGTCTGTATTAGCAACTACCAAAATGGTTTTTAAGCCAGAAGTTAGCTTCATTACTTCACTATGAAATACTCCAGTGCTATTACTAATGACTTCACCATTAGGGCCGGTAGATGCTTCAAAAACCCCGTTAGCAAACACATACACATGAATGTTTTTTACGTCTTGTTCTTCATTAGTTCCTGCATCAATAGCACGTGTCCCTTTGACACCATCCATCTTAATAGTAAGTCGTGCGTAGGTAGGTATACCCTCCACCACTTCGGTTTTTCCACTACCACCCGTCACTTCTGCAGGTAGCTCTTCATTACTACAAGCGGTAAACGCTAATGTTGCCATAGTGAAAACACCAACTAAAAAATTGTTTTTTTTCATTCTTTTGTTACATTAATAAATTAAATTAATACTGATTATTTATATCCCTAATTTACTCGGTATTTTTCTATTTTTCTCTTACGGTAATATACCTTTATATATCCGGCACGACGTAGTTTCGGAAAGAAATGTTCTCTCATATATAGGTATGGTACTCCCCGATCCAATTTCATCAAACGCAGTTCACGCCCTTTTTGAATCGGAACTTCATCTATTATGTGAAAGATTTCTTCTTTACCGGACATATCCGATCCTTCGACCAAGTAACGCAATTCATCCCATCCTTCTCCACCATTCACCAGTTCAAAGCAACTATCAGGAAGAGATATGTGGCTAAGAATGTATTGTTTCATTGCCGTGCTACGACTCGCTGCCAATTTCACGTTGTAGTCATAGTGTCCTTCAGGAGACGAAAGTCCCAGCAACACAATATGTGCAATTTCCGCTTCCGGGTCATTATATATTTGGCGAGTTACGTCTATCACATGCTGCAATACTTTTTCATTGTCCAGATACTCACGGTCTATCTCTGCTTTATCCCATTTAAAAAAGATTATTTGGGCTTTTTCCTGTTCCCCTACCACTATTCTCTGTTGGGGGATATAGTTCTCTATAGATTCTACAAAGTTTTCGGTTTGTGCCAGACGTTCAGTGATGCCCAAAGCAACTGGCGGTTGTTTCGGTGTTATGACTACTTGTGGTTTTTCCACAGGCGACTCTCCTGCAAAAGAGCAGGTGTACAATTCGCGAATCGGCAATTCACGTTCTTTGCAACAGTTCCGGAGCCGACTGCGCATAACAAGAGTGGCAGTCTGCATCCAGGACTGATAAGCAAATGTAGATGAATAAACCAATGTACCTTTATTGCGAACTAAGAAGCTGCTATCGTCCATATTTTTACTAAATGCCTGTTTACGGCGAATACTCAAGTCACTGACACGCCCACAAGCATATATGGGAGAAAGGACATGTTGTTCGTTCCCATCCTTCGCTATCAGAATCGGAGTCAATGTTAATATATCATTTGAACCAAGAGTGTTTGCAGGAACAGACAAATTAAATTTCAATGAGACTTGACTGTTTTCGTCTTTGGTAGTAATGACTTTACTGATAGAAACTTGTTCGTATTGATCCTGTGCTAAGATGTTGGTGATATTCAGACAAAGAAGTAGTATAATAAGATATTTACTCATTTTTATATTATTTAATTACGTAGATCACAGATATAGCGGCACGTGTAGGTCCCAAATAGTTACGGTTTTCTTTCCGAATGCGTTTACCACATTCTTTGCAGGGGTACACTTCATAGTTAAGACGTGCATATCCTACACCCAACATTGCTTCTAAACTCCAGCGAGGCGAAAGAAGCCATTGATAACCATAACTCAATCCAGCTCCCACTACATTCCCTTGGCGTCGGTAATCGCTAAGTCCAAGATAACGAATACCCCCCATATTATATTCCCCGTAGAATGTATGCACACCGAAAAAATGTCCGTTAAAGGATTCGCATAGCCAATACCGGAGTTCAGGTTGAACCAGCCAGTGCTTCATTTTACGATTACTCGTCCCATGCCCGTTCTTACTTAATGGAAACGGATTGTAAGCTCCCCATAAATCAAGAGTCAGCTTAGGAGAAATCCCCCACTCTAAACCTATGTTTGGAGTCTGCATTACACCGCCATACAATAAATTTGTTTTTATTACTATATCTTGCGCATTCACCAAGAAACTTTTTGTCAGAAAAAGCATAAAGAAGAATATGCTCACTTTACTTTTTATATATCTACCCATATTACAGTGTTCTGTTTGATACTTTGTTGCATCTCTATTTCATGATAGAGAATAAACAAAACATATTAAACTTAAACCATTAATTATGAACTTATTACATAGCACATAGAGCACATATTTGTTTCATTATAGCATATTATAAATAAGAAAAAGAAGAATTTAAAATAAAATTCTATCATTTAATCCATTAGAAATATAAATGCTGAAACGTTTATGAAACATACAAGCCAAACAAATTGAATTATTTATTTTTTTTAAGACGAGATTTATGCAAAACGAACTACTGTATATTGAGGAGCATCTTTCATGCCAAAACTACATGACGAGTATCAATACTGGATTTAAATACATTGAATTTTCCGAGAATACCGAATTCGGGGAGAATAATGCGAACAAGAATTATTTGTTGTTCTTTATTGAAGGGGATTTCACAATAAACTGCAATCAATTCCATAATAGATTGCTTCAAACCGGAGATATGATACTAATTCCACGTTCATCACATTTCAAAGGAGTGACAAAAGGAAAAGCAAGCATGTTATCGATGTTTTTCGATAGCCCTGAATGGTATTGCGACAAACTGATATTTCAATCATTATCAATATTATGTGACAATAATGAATATGAATTTAAACCTGTTAAGATCCGATATCCACTAACTTCTTTTTTAGATTTGGTGACTTGCTATATCAAAAATGGAATGAGCTGTTCACATCTGCACGACCTAATGCAACGAGAGTTCTTTTTCTTGCTGCGAGGATTTTATAAAAGACAAGAAATTGCTACGTTATTCTATCCTATTATCGGAAAAGAAATGGACTTTAAAGATTTTGTAATACATAATTATACCAAAGTAAGCAATATCGAGCAACTCATCTCATTATCTAATCTGGGAAGAAGTCGTTTTTTTACCAAATTTAACGAAGCATTCGGAATGACAGCTAAGCAATGGATGCTGAAACAAAAGAATCAGCAGATTTTAGAAAAAATGACAGAGCCAGGTATATATATTAAAGATATTATCGAAGAGTTAGGATTTGACTCACAAGTATATTTCAGTCGTTATTGTAAACAGCATTTTGGGTGCACTCCTAGCCAATTAATGAAACGTTGTCAGGCTGATAATGAAGCGATTTAACATAAAAAGTCCTGT
>OGMD01000844.1_pt1 | contig 12207 bp, 8 predicted proteins | sample 1573041 | NCBI WGS metagenome assembly OGMD01 (sample SAMEA2582007, study PRJEB24529) | metagenome | biome: Human gut stool | place: China | collected 2011 | reverse complement strand
ACCGTTATTGGAAATGATGCCGATACCATTCATCGTGGCAGCCGAAACTCGTGTTTGATTGTATTCATTTCCAAAGGAAAGGGCAAGGGAGTTATTGATAGCATGTCCGGTACGAAAGAAATCTGCCGGGTCCCACGACTGGGGATGAGTCATCTTTTCTCCCCACTGCGCATAGGTCTGCTGGAATTCAGGCATGACAAGTGGCGAACTGAAAGTAGTACTATTCCCCAATTCTACTCTTAATTTTCCGGAATGTACTTTCTTTGTATTAATCATCACTACGCCACTAGCGGAACGGCTACCATACAAAGTAGAAGCTGCCGCAGTACTCAATACTGAAATACTTTCTATATCATCGGGAGAAAAAGCTGCTATACCGTCACCAGTCTGCCAGTTAGAGGTATATACATTAGGTTGCTCTGACTCCAGTCGTGGCAAAGGTACACCATCCAAAGTAAAAAGCACATTGTTGGATTTTAATATGGAACGGTAACCACGCAACACCATCCTTACTGAACCACCCACACCGGAAGCACTGGGATTAATAGTAGCTCCCGCCACTCTTCCTATCAGGGAGTTTACGAAATTGGCGTCTTTCACTTTCGTCAGTTCGGCACCATCAATCTGTTGCGAACTGTATGATAGCTTCACTGTATCCTTTGGAAAAGTTTCCTGATCTGCATGAGTCACAGAAACAGGCAACAAGACCAATAATAAAGCCACACCACTTTTTTTCATCAAAGAGATGTGCAAAGATTGTGAGAAGCCACAATTTAGCAAAGTTTTGAGGGTAAATGCTTCCATAGGTATTAAATATTTAGATTCTGGTTACTACAAATCATGTATCAAAGTTCATAGAAAAACTATATACATATTATAAATACAACTATAAAAGGCTTTCTACTAAAAAATAAATGAGACTTTTTAAGAAAATCTTAGATTATAAGATTACAAATGTAAACGGGCGGGAAAATATCCAAGTTTTAATATTGTCTATCTATATGTATTACTATTCTCAATATTACATTCACGGCTTTATCCTCATGAATTCCTGGCTGCCAATTTTGCATTGAATTTATTGTTTTCAAACCGCTTTTTTCAAAAGCTGAAAGTTTATCTCCCTCTTTCTTACAGGGAATTCTAGCACCTATCAAGTGACCTTCTTTATCTATAACAAACTGAACTTCCAATCTTGTTTGTAAAGGTTCAGCATTAGAAGAATCGTCAAGAGTAAATCTTTTACTAAAATCAGCGAGGAAAGCAGAAACACTTTCTTCCCAGTTATGAGTTTGGAAAGCAGGGCCACTTCCTTTATACAAAGGCATTTTCTCAACAACAACATACACCTCTTTCTGTGTTAAGCTATCACAATAGAAAAAATCACTCTTTTGTTGTCCTTTTATTAAATTATCAGAGCAAACACATAGCATTACAACAATCAATAGATATGTTTTATTGATTCTGAACAGGAATTCCTGAGAAATAGAGCCAGTAATCTTCATTATATTCACTTTAGTAACCTTCTACAAAAATCGCAGACATACTTCATCTCTTTATTTGGGAGCTTCTCCATAGCGATTATCCCCCTTATCTCCTTTAGCAAACAACATCCACAATTCATAAAATGGAATTATTTGATACCAGCCTGAGTTGCCTCTGTCATGACACCGCTTTGCTCCTTGTGTTATCATAAACCACAGTGCAGGCAGACATAACAATACAAAAAGAATATGGTATTTCTGCTCCAAATTATCCAAATCTATAAGTCCTATAAGCGAATAATAAATAACATAAATCAAAGAGGACAACCAGTATTCTGTTCGTCTAATTCTCCCTTTAAAAGAAAAAGGCTGTTCAAATATTCTCTTTTTTCTTTTTGTTTGATTAATACATGAAACGCCATCATACTTGATATACGTTCCGTTTATCGCACAATCACCCATTGTGCTCCTATGTTTACAATCAATACATTGGTCTTTTGATGGCATATATTTAGTATTTATTTAAGTTTCTCAAGTAAATCCTTCCTGTAAGCCGATTATTAGTCAAGTTTAAGAAGGACAATGTACATTAGAAGAATAGGTAAATGCATTGATGTAGAAGTAATACTCATTATTCTCATAGTATTCTCCATCCACCAAAATGCGTTTCAATGTTCCGTTCTCGTAAATTATATTACCAACATATCCGTCATTGTAGTAGTCCTGTGATTGTATGCACCGTCTGAAGTTACCTTCCATCAGCAGCATACTTATAAGAAACAGAGTTTCCATCACCAAAAGTCACCTTACTTGGCAAAGTTAAAATATTATATTGAATATTGACAATATTCAATATAATATTTTGTCAGATCACCGTTTTGCCTCATTCATATTCCCCCCGGTTTCAATCTTAAAAAACTAATCCAACCTATCATTAGATTAGTCATTAGTATTCAAAAACAGTCAAATCAGATTAAGACAAGGACAAGAGATATAAAAATCCCGTTAATCTTTGTAAACTAACGGGATTTAATTTATTTCTGGAAGATTTCTATACTTACTATTCATTAATAATTAATGCACCGGTTTCACAATCAACATTCATTGGCACATTATTTTGGAACAAAATATCTATTAGATATTTTATCTCTTCATTTGATAAAGAGTCAGAAACAGCACCTTGTTCATTAAAGAAAGCAGAAACTAAGTTTTTCATTTCTCCATTATATACAGAGTCTATCTGATATTGAGGTTTTACTATTTTTGTTTCCAACAATGAATAGGTGATACTATCAATGCTCAAAGTATCATTTTCATTTAATGCACGTTCAAAAGCCTTTTGATATTTCTTTTTCAAATAGCTTATTTCTTCCCTTACGACTACACGATAGACCGTATCATGATAACTAACATTCATAACAATAAATGAAAGTCTATTACTTGCCGCTGACAATTGTTTAAATTGCTCTTCAAAAAGCTGTTCTTCTTGAAATCGATTATTCGCATTTTTGTAAACATGTATAACTGCAAAGCACACAAGTAGCATTCCTAAAATAAAGAAAACTCTACTCCAAATGTTTTTTAGGTACTTTTTTCCCTCCATAGCTAGGCCTCCTGGGATCTCCCGTTTTTATTCTTATTTTGTTTTATTCTCATATAGGTCTTTAGATATTTTCAGACCAGCTTCAACTATATTTTCAGACGATACTCCAACATATCAGCAAATAGCCTCATGTTAGAGTAGTCATTAGTTTTTAAAAATAGTCAACTCAAATTAGGTTAAGACAATTAGAAATTTACTTGTAACCTGGCTATCTATTTTTTAATTTTTAAAACCGATAAATTATCTAATACTTTATCAAATATACTCATTTTGTCAATTGGAACCTTTTCATAATAAGCCCTAATTCCTTCAAAAGAATCTTCTCTCCAGACTCCATCATTTCTTGTCCCTCTAATTATAATCTTATTACTTACAGTATCAGTTCTATCTACTATACAACATTGGTTGTTAGCTAGTAATGGCGTTTTTTTTACAAGGCTCCTTTAAATAATGTAATAATAGAACTATCTTTATAAGAATAATCAATGAATTTTCCTTCCTCGTAATTGTATATGCTTTTTTTATAACCACAGGGTAATTCTATCCTAATCAATGAAGTCGAAAAGGTGTCAACTTCAACGCATACGAGAATATTATTGTACTTTTGTGCATTAATCCAAAGGCTACTAGAAAGCAGTAGGATTATACCCAATAACAACAGATCATTTCTTTTTATTATCATAATTTCTTCCGGCTTGTTTGGTTACTATTTCAATTTGCTTTTTCAATCTTAGATTTGTCTATATTCTAACATTGGGAACAATATACATATTAAATTCAGCATCCCACTCTGGTTTACCAGCAACATTTTGATATCAATGTTGATAATCATAGCTTTTATCAGTTTTATTTAAATCATAAAAAATGGGGAAATATAACTGATACGTTGATTTATAAGAAGCCCTGACATAGAACAATATGTATCTATGCCAGGGGTAAGATTTTTTATTTATTAAGTATTAACCCTCCAGGTTCTTCACTACAATATCCATATGTCGTATTAATTATTTGCCCATTAATATAGTTATACCACCAAAACATATCCATATCACCCCTAAAATGCATCTCAAACTGAAACTTTTTAGGATCAATGCAATTGATGAATATAGTTCGATCCGTCTTCTTAAAAAAATAGTCAAGAAAAGTCTCTCCGCAATAGAAATCATATCCTTTGTAATAGAATATAGCATCCGTGTACCTTGCATGATTTTTAAACCTAGGCAAATATTCAACTCCAATTGAGAATTTTGTCGAATCGGACAATATGTCAAAAGAAAAAGCTATTTTATTTTTTAATCCTTGATACATAGGACAGCCTTCTGTTTTCGTTATAATAGAATCTAATATTGGATATAAACATTCCTTTACTTCATACACTTTTATTTCCTTAGTTATATAATCTTTTGCTGTGTAAGGTTTAAACTTAACAATTTCTTCGCTAGACCTGCATCTAACAAATAGCAGAATTAATAACATGGCAAATGAGAAATAAACTAATACTTTCATAACTTTTTTATTTTATTTTTTACGTACATCATTTGTATAGTCATAATATTTTCCATTATTTAATATTCTAAAAACAGCTTTAGGAGAATCTTCTAACATATTTTTAGCGTTTCCTATGTCAGCATTATCTTTTGATGGTGTAGTACGTCCAATTCCTGGATGAATATGATCCGCTCTGATAACTTGAAAACCTAACCGAGTATATTTCCCAATCTGGAAACTTCCTAATCCTATTGTACTATTTTCATGACTTGTAGTTATCAGGTTAACACTATTCCCCTGATTATCATTCATTAAAGTATTACTCCATTCCACATCTGTATTTTTATCTAAAAAGTTCATGATACTCAATGATTCATTATCACTTTTCACTTCATACGCGTGGCTTTTTATTGTTTTTCCAGTAGCTCTTCCCTCTTGACTCTGCATAACACCTGTAATTTGTTTAGAACTCATATTCTTCATTTCTGTACCCGAAAGTATTCCTTTACTTATCTGTATCCCTGTCTTATTGCCAGTTTTATCATAGTCTTTTACAGTATTAGATGAATACTTTTCTTTACTATACAATACATCATAACTATTGCCCCCTTCATTATTTACTTTTGAAATATATCCATTCGTATCAACTGCATAACCCGTATAAAGCATACCTGTTGGATCAATATATCTTATAGGATTGTTATTGCAATACCCATAAGAACTTAATGAATAATACTTCTCCGCCATAGGATCCACCACATGCCATCTACCTAACGCAGCATCATAGTGCCTTGCCCCGTAATCGTACCAATCCAAACCATTCTTCCTATCCAACTCCTTACCATTATACTTATAAGCCTGAACAGAGGAAAAAGACGAAGCAAACGTACCACCGAAAGGATAATAATGATTCACCTCCTCTATGTTTCCATTTTCATCAGCAACCACACGATTATTTCCTTGATGGTCCTGAATATAATAATGATACTTGTTGTCCGAAAAAGAAACATAGCCGCCTTCCACAAGCAACGTTTTAGCTATACCATTTTCATAGATCACATTGCCGCAATAGTCAGTGGTAGTATTCGTATCACCTGCCTGATGGACTGTCCGAAGTTTTTTCCCTGTTGCATCATAACTATATGAAATATTACTACCATCACCAAAAGCTATCCGGCGAGGTAAATTTAAGAAATTATATTGAATATCAAGAATATTCTTATTCAAATCTTTCGTCAAATTACCATTCGCGTCATAAAAGTATTCAACTTTACTGGAAACACCGTCTTTAAACTCAAAGCCGTTATTGTAAACTGATGCGGTAGCCATATCTTCAACAGCCTCCAATTGATTGCCATTGTAAACCATATACAGACTATCAATAATTTCATAAGTATCAATCCCTGTCTGCCCATAACGCCCTAAAAAAGTTACATTCCCGTGTTTGTCATAACGATAAGAAGTATCAAAACAGTTCATTTTTCTATTATTACTCTCCAGATAATTTGTCGTCTTCAACCGCGACAAGGCATCATACGTAAAATCATACCCTCTTTGGATATTGTCTGAAGTCACTTTCCAATCCATACCGGAAATATTGCCACTATAACAAACACTGTTAGTCCCGTTCGAACGTTTGTCATTATAATACAACTTCTGGCTAAACAGGGGACCGTTAATGGCTGTCATCCAAGAACGTACATTATAATCATACCAGCTTTCAAGACGTCCACAGTTGCCATGGCGGCATACATCCGACAAGCGACCGAGAGCATCGTAATATTTATCCGTTAAAATAACAGGGTTTCCTCCATTCAAACTGTGCTTCGCAAGTAGCTGGCGTCCTGCATGATCATACGTATAAGTATATTCTTCTGTCTGTGTACCTTTTCCTGCGGCAGAATGGACATGCTTCCGTTTCAAAGGATTACTGGTAAAGTCATAAGCTATATATTCTTTTTCAAAGCCTTCAGTTAAATGATTACCACTATTACTCTGTATCATCCGTCCACGATAATCATAGTACATTACTGATGGAATATATCCAAGAATATTCAGATTAGCACTATCACGATAGGCTGTTAGTGTTCCGGTCAACAAAGATTGAGCACTATCTTCAGATCGTTCTCCATAACCGGAAAGCGGCGTGTATTCGTAGTCCGAATTCGCGAAGGAAAGAAAGCCATTCATTCCCATGAAAGCATAGTTATCGTAATAGTTCACGGTTAGTATTTCCGCATCTATCAACGATGTTCCGGATAAAGAATAACCTTTGTAAAGCCCAGTATAATCATTGCGGACAACATTCACCACTGTATCAAGGGCACTTTGAGAAAGCTCAAAAGTATTCTTACAAACTCCTGTAAGACACACTCTTCCCAAACCGTCAGTAATGGAAAAACTCCACTCACCCCGTTTACGCTGTTCTCCATCCTGGGTAAATACAGGATAATCTGCTTTGTCATACACATAACGTATCCAATCCTGTCCCGGAAGTCGTTTCGCTGTTATTCGGAAGCGCTTGTCATACTTATAGAGATAGGCGTAATCGCGAAGAATGAACGAAGAGGCATTGTTCCACAGATTTCCAGATTTTATATAATCCGATGCTCTAGGTGGCAATACTACATGTAAATTTCCCCATTCATCATAGATGTAGTTTGTATCATAGAACTCATGATAGGGAGCACGGACTATTTGTCTGTTTAAAACTATTTGCCCAAAACGGTTTTTGAACTCAAGAACAGCGTTTCCTTCTTCATCAGTCCGACGGGTTACGTGAAGACTACCTGTCGGATAATTACCTGCCGGAGAGATGGCGACTAAAGTATCAGCATTTTCCGTCACATCCTTTATTTGATAACGGATACAATTAAGCGAATCATTTCCTACCACATTCGTCAACTGATATATTGTTTCAACGGCTTTTCCTTTTGAGTACCAATCTTGTCCGGCGCCATATTCACGTACAGGACGATCAAGAGGTGACGACTCGTATTTAGTCAGCTGATAAGGAGCAGAATCATTGCAATTCGTGAACCGTATTCTTTGTTTCAATATTTCTGGTGATACATATACGCCCTCCCCGGCCGCACTCCAAGTCTCCGCCTGCAACCATTGTTTTTCCACCCGCCCGAAAGCATCATATTCTGTCAGGCTGGCAAGATCGTTTTCTATAGCCGACCCTTTAACCAGAATAGTTTCTTCGATACGGCCCATTTCATCAAAATAGTCCACTTTATCTTGCCAAGTAGCCCCGTAAGGATCACGAAAGCTGCGAGACAGAATATAGTTTTTATCTTCTGATCCAATCTTCGTTTCAGGTGACTTGCATATGATATGCGTGGTGATTTTTCCATTTTCACTCTTTCCTTTGGATACAACATTGTATGTTCCTGCCGCAAGTGAAGGTATCTCTAAATGAGCACTTAGGAAATTGCAAGCATTGACTCCTGAATAGTTATCATTATAAGCCAACCGGTTTCCATTCTTATCCAACAAATATACTTCAGTATCCTTCACTTCCGAACCACAATGGAAAATTTCCACATCCATTACGCGAGGAAGTGTGAAACGGTAGCAAACTCCACCTCTGTAGTCATCATATCCCTGATATCCGACTTCAGGATTATTGGTATCTTTTGTTTTCTCATAGACAAAAAGAGGATCATAAGGGCCAATAATTCCGGTTTTTTCAGCAAACTCTGTGACAGCAGGTACATCAACAGTTTTTGTACCCGTGATACGGGTTGTTATTTTTCCATTTATGGTCACACCTTTAGACACCACATAATACATACCGGGAGGCATATTCAGCCTTTTCAAGTAAGCTTGCCCCGGATTGTCGCATACACCTTCTTCTTTGATACCCACCGTATTGCGGACATTATTACCTTTTTCATCCAATAAATAGATATAAGTTTCATCAACTTCCGAGCCACAATGTGAAACCGTTATATCCATGTTGCATAATAAATAGAAACCATAGCAAACGCTATTTTTATAAGCATTATCACCCCTATAACCAATATATGGATCGCTGGTATTTTTGGTATCTATATAATTAAAATTATCATTATGTACACCAATATCCTTTGCAGATCTGATGACGTTTGGAAACAATCCCTGCAATTGAGTATAAACACTCCCTTTTGCATTAACGTCCCAGTCTATAACAAGTTGGTAGGTACCAGGATTAAGACAAACACCCACTGCGTACGCATGCCTATCTACACATTCATCACTACCGGTATTCGAAGCCACACAATAGTCGTTTTCATCATACAGAAAAATACCTGTTTTTCCTTCCAATGTTGATTCACAGTGGGAAATAATAACGTCAGTTGGAGAAGTCAAAGTAAAGCGATACCGAGCATAACATTCTTCATAGTTGGGAGGATAATCCCCCCATTTTTTTGAAAAGGGGGCAGAGAAAGTGCCCAATTCCTGCATAACATCCGACGATATCTGGCCGAACGTATTTCCAATGACTATAAAACAAGCCACAAGTAAAAGTAATTTTCTTTTTTTCATATTTATCTGACATTTATTGATTAGCATAATGATATTCATTTCTTTCAATCACCTCCTCCCTGTTGCCGTTTTTTATATACGTCTTCACCAACCGTCCCAGATCATCATATTCGTGATAAGTGGTAAATCCCAATGGAGTGGTTATAGAAGCTACGCCTACCAAAGGCTTATAAGTATAGCTTGTCACCTGTGCTGAAGGCAGAGATTGGCGTAGTGCGTTAATAAGATACATGTCAGGAGAATTAGCGGAAGCAATCTTCTTCACAACTTCTTTCCCGCCCAACTTAGTTACGACTTCCTCATAAGATGCATTCTCAATACAGGCAATGACATATTGGTTGTTATAACCGTAGAGATAAACTATGCTCTTTTTACCATCCTTCATCTCTTGACATTTCCGTCCATAATCATCATACAGATAAGTAATGCGGGCATCTCCGTTTTCCGAGGCCGAACAGCGGATGACTGCAGCTTCCGGCTGATAGATATTAGCAAAAGGTAAAAAATAGGGCGTCTCAATACCCAGATACTGTTTATCACGGTTGTACTCCTTTTTCACTATGGGGCTTAGGATATTGCGTTCTACCATCTCTGAGTATGGGTATGTAGCGCCATAATCTTGTGGATATGTCAAATAGGTGACATACTTCACACCCTCCGGTCCTGTCTCGGTAATACAGGTAGGATAGGTGGTCGCAGGGTCAGCATATTCATATTCTGTGACTGTACTAGTCAAATGGCTGCCGGCATACACCTTGCGACTGCTCCTTAGCAGTATCTTAGCACCTACCATAATTTCAGTCCGTCTGTAATCACTCGTTCTTGCTTCGTCGGGAATTTTACCGGTAACAGATTCTTTAATAATATTCCGAGATGAAGCCTCTCCTGTGAGTATTTTCCCAAAATCTTTGTCGATAGTGGAATAATAATATTCCGTTTGTTCCAGTGGTGTATACTTTCCAGCATCATTCCGGTAAACTATCTTGTCCGGCAAGCCGCCATACATCCACCCGTCGTGCCGATCGCACCTCATGATATTCATATCTTCCGGTAGGGGGAGTGTACTTTTAATGGAATAGTAATATTCGGTCTTGCCGGAATTATTTTCCGGAGTCCCGTTATATTCAGTCACGTAATTGTACATTACAGACGAACCACCATCAAAAGTCATCGTTCTTGGTGAATTACAAAAGAAAGTACGATGCCGGGCAGTAATATATCGCCCTTCCTCCGGAGCGTATGAAACACTTCCGCCCATAAACCATCTGGTAAGTGGATCGCCAATATACATCCCCTGAACCAGGCGGAGATAATCAAGAGGATTCGTGGTAGCTGGCGTTCCACATCCGTCAGTGCCATATTCAAATGTGCGAATCTTCATATTTCCTTCTTTATTGATGGTTTTTATCTCCTTAACACGTAAACCTCCTGCAAGCCGAACTTCACCTTCTTTCGTTTTATAGCGATGAGCTTCATAAGAAAATACATCTACCGAACCGGTAGGATAAGCGATGCTGTCCAGTGTGCCATATTCCATATATTTCTCATTGGATTCCCGGGAGAGTTTGGAGCCAATATTCAGGGTGATTCCGGTGGTACGATAATAACCTTCCGGTGTAAAATAGCCTCTTGATGCGTCTATCGTTTGCCAAGGCACTAATGTTTCATCTGCTCTGTGGAAAACATTGTTAAAATATCCCCAGTAGTCAATGGCACGAGTACCCGGCACGGGTAAACTTTCTGGGTTGCAGTAGCCGAAAGAGTAGGTTTCCTTTGCTGTGCCTGCCCCGTTGGTTATCACGATGCTTTTCAGAAAATAACGATTGTTGATGTTATAGGAAGAAGTTAAATAATCGAACAGAATTTCCCGGACAAGAGCCCCATTGTTATCACGTACTGTGATTTTTTGCAGCCTTTGGTAATGATTGTCTTGTGTGAAAACGACTGTACCTTGGGGAAAACGTATTTCGCTAAGTGGATGGCCATCCGTATAGATGCGTCTGTCCTGTGTCCCTTTGTCAGGGACGCTTCCATCAGAAACAATTTCACCTGCATCCGTGACTTGATAGTTACTGGTGGTATTATTCAGTCTACTAACAATGATAGGATCTTGCATCCATTCGTCCGGTAAACTGGGAACATCACAATTCAAAGGTACATTCCTTCTGTCCGCATAGAGATCTTGTTTCCAACTGAAATCGTCTTTCACCACTATATAGTCATTATAGCTTTCCGAAAAATAACGGTTCACCCATGAGTTATAGATGAATGAAATAGAATCTTTTTGGTTAGGAGCGACAATAGATGATGCTTTCCATCCGATAACATCCAGTTCTCTCCCACCGATATCTTTTCCTCCGTCAAAGTTATAAATAGTCCCGTCATCATCCGTAATGCGAAAAAATGCCCCTGTCCAGTGGATACGGATATTCTCATAAGGCAGCGGCAAGAATATGCGGCTGGCGTCCACAGGCTCCATTGCATACATGAACATTCCCTGTTTATTGGGTAAGCGGTAGTAGTACTCATCCGGTTCTTCCTTCGAGACTTTCGTCAGATTTTCTATATAATAAAGTCCTTGTTTCCAATAAGCATCTTTGTCAAACTTACAGGTCATAGTCTTGGGATCATCACACTGCCCCTGAATAGTACGTGAAATCACCGGTTCTGCTACCAAATTCCAGCCCAACCCGGTCCATCCGGCAGCATCACTCAACTTAATGCCGGAGGCATGGTAAGTAAGATAGATGGGAAGAACCATATCTCCACTTTGTACTTCATAGAGTGGTATCTTTATTTCAGGTAATCCTGTGCTATAATTCACTGGATAAATAATATTCTGTTTCAATGCCGCTGTTTCTGGAGTGCCTATTTGTTGATTCTCGAACAAAGCCTGCATATCAATCGGATTGCCACTATTACTCGATTGTCCATAAGAATATAATTGGCAGCCAAGAACAGCCATCAAAGTAAATAGTAATCTCCAATGGAAACCACTTGAAATATTTTGTATATATTTTCGGTTCATAAATTTAATAGTATAGTTTAATTAGATTAGATAAAATTTCATATTGGATCATCACCCTCACGAGATTGTTGACA
>OGMD01000843.1_pt1 | contig 12207 bp, 6 predicted proteins | sample 1573041 | NCBI WGS metagenome assembly OGMD01 (sample SAMEA2582007, study PRJEB24529) | metagenome | biome: Human gut stool | place: China | collected 2011 | reverse complement strand
TGCCGAAAGATTATGTGAAGAAAGGAAGCTAGCGTTTAATATAAGAAACCGAACAGCCAAAGAGGAATTCTGTTTCCTGTTCCATATTCCACATTATCTATTGCCAAATAGCTATTAGGGATCTCTTTTATTTGTTCAAACGTTTTAGTCTTACCTCCCACTTCAAAAGTGTAAGTATCATTAATACGAAAATCTCCTTGACCGGAAAAAGTTATTTCATGTCCTTGCTTCAACTGATTGGCAAAGAAAGTTTCACGAATATTCCCAATATCAGAAGAAGGTGAAAGTGCATACATTAGATTCGTATTATCCAAATACACTTTTTCAGGCTTAATCAGCTGGCGTATATTATCTTTTCCGGAATATAGCATAATGAGCAATGCTGCCCGTTCCAGTATCTGAAACATACGGACTGCTGATTGTCGGGTCGATTCAACACTTTCGCCCACTTTCGTCATATTCGGGGTAAAAGGCACCATTTGAGAAACAATAACCAACAAACGCTTCATCTTCTTGATAGAGACATATTCTACTTTTTCAACTGCAGGCAAATCATTCTCTAATATCGTCGTTATAACCTGTTGCAGACGGAGCTGATAAGAGACTATTGTTTCTTTATAAAAAGGATAATATCCATGATGCAGATATTCTTCAAATGCAGGTATAATAGTTGTTTTAGAAGCTATATCAGCACTAATACCCACATGACCACTTAAGATCTGCTCCAATGTGAAAGCTGGAAAATCTCCTTTCCCTTCAAACTTCAGAAACTCTCTGAACGACAGGCCTTGCAATGTATAGAAAATGCACCTGCGCGATAAATCTGCTACAGAAGAATCGATTTGCAGTAAAGAAGAACCAGTAAATATGATACTAAGTCCCGGATAACGGTCATATATATTCTTCAGCTCTTGTGCCCAGTTATCATAAGGATAACGATGCACTTCGTCTACAAATAAATAGGTTCCCCCGTGCAAATAGTGATATTCGGCCAAATCAATGAGCCGATGTTCGGTAAACCAAAGGTCATCCAACGAAATGTATATGGCTTTTTCGCTTGCCTGAAAGGTTGATCTTATATACTGTAACATCAACGTCGTTTTTCCAACGCCACGCGCACCTTTAATACATACCATTCGCGACGACCAATCAATAGTAGTGTACAAATAACGAATGTGAGTCATACTAACGGAGTTGACCAAACGGGTAGAATTGATATAAACATCTGTTATTTCCATACTTATAATAATTTATTAAGCGTATTATTACTATTATACAAAGATAAGGGAATGTTCTTTATAAAAAACGTTTTTAGAATAAAAGTGTTATCTGTAAAGCACGCTTTTAAAACAAAAGTGTATTTTACAGATAACATATTCCTCAAAGCAAATCTGTTTTTAAGGATATTCAAGTGTATTCGATGAATATATGCAGAAGAAACCATTAATACTACCTGATGAACAAATAAAAATATCCTATAAAGTATAAGATGAATAAGGCGGAAAAATACTCATAAAGAACATATTGATTAATCGTTACCGCTAAAAAGTATATGACGGATTTGTAGATTACCGCAAAATGTAAATTGTTAATATACAAACCATTATATTTCAAATTCGAAATATGATGTATATTTGATGTGCCGCTGTCGGGTATCAGATAAAAGAACTGAAAGCTTTGTAGGGGAAGAATTTTAGGAACTCCCGTTATCTGAATCTATTTTTGTTGACGATAGCAGATTCATTAACTTTAAAATCTTAAGAGAATGATAAAACATGTAGTATTGTATCTATTCCTTTTATCTTGTACCTGCCTGGTACAGGCGCAGGATTTCAATATCCGGGGGACGGTTTTCGAAGAAGAAACCGGAATGGGATTAATGGGAGCCGCAGTATTGATTGAAGGAACGACCAACGGAGCTCAAACAGATATGAGCGGTTCTTTCTCTCTCACGGGCGTAAAAGCCGGAGATAAACTCGTCGTTAGTTTTATCGGTATGAAAACGGAAATTATTCCTATCACTAACCAAAACCGTTCAAGTGAAATCATCGTCCGCTTGAAGAATGATAATTACCAATTGGAACAGGTAGTAGTGACCGGTTACGGTACGGCCCGCAAAAGGGATTTAACCGGAGCGATTGTCTCTGTATCCGGTGAGGAACTTAAAAATGCGCCTACTAATAATGTAATGTCTTCCCTGCAAGGAAAAATACCGGGACTGATGGTAACCAATTCCGGATCGGCAGGTGCGGAACCGGATATTAAAATTCGCGGTATCGGTACGTTGAATGCCAGCAGTAATCCTTTGTATGTAGTGGACGGTATGTTGATGTCGGACATCAAGTTTTTGAGTAACAGCGACATTGCCAGCATGGAAATTCTGAAAGACCCTTCATCTCTTGCTATCTTCGGAGTACAGGGGGCGAACGGAGTAATTATCATCACAACGAAACGTGCCCAAGGAGACAAAACATCGGTTACCTACGACGGCTATTTCGGTGCACAAACCGTTTGGAAACGCGACCGGGTAAAGCTGACTAATGCAACGGATTTCACCATGCTCTACAATGAGATGTTGCAAAACCAGGACCCAAATGCTGCTTCATGGGTCCCCGACATGCTGGGTACAGGCACTGACTGGCAAAGCAAAGTATTAAGAGAAAGAGCGATGATTACCAATCATAACCTGACAGTATCCAAATCCGGGAAAAACAGCAAGTCTCTATTATCAGTCGGCTATTACAAGCAGGACGGTGTACTGAAATATAATACTTACCAACGTTTCAACGTACGTTTCTCACAGGATTATGACATTACCAAGAATCTGAAAGCAGGGGGAAATATCAACCTCTCGCAGATGGATAGTAAACCTGCTTCTGCCAAAATCCAGAATGCTGTCATGGCACTCCCCACTTATGTACCTTATGCTCCGGAAGAAGATTACGACCCGGAAAACCTGGGTTCGCTCTATCATCCGTCTGCCGATATACAATCCAACGTGAACAATCCGGTAGCTCAAATGGAACTTTACAAGGATACGGAGAAGTATCGTGATTACCGCATCATCGGTAACATTTATGGTGAGTGGAACTTTCTGAAGGATTTTACGTTGAAAGCAACCGGATATATGGATATCGGACTCTATCGGGGCGAACAGTATACACCGCGCTATGACGTGAATAACTCTACCAGCCATTCGGCACATAAGAACGATATTACCAATTTCTATCGCAAAAGTGATGAGGCTCGCACCTTTCAGGCAGACTTCCTTTTGAGTTATAAAAAGATGATAACCAATCATCGCATCGACGCAACAGTGGGATATACGGCACGCAAAGCCATTAGTGAAGGCTTCAACGCCAAAGTAGACAGTCTGGCTAATGGTATGAATATAGTACCTAATGACCTTTGGATGCTTAGCATGGGGTCCGTCAACCGTGTTTCCGCAGGTGACTGGTGGAACGAGGAGTCTTTTATCTCTTATCTTGCACGTGTGAACTATGCTTATAAAGACCGTTATTTGCTCACCGCTACTTTCCGTGCCGACGGTTCTTCCAAGTTTTCACCGTCTCATCGTTGGGGATACTTTCCGTCTGTGGGATTGGGCTGGGTAATCAGTGAAGAAGCCTTCATGGAGCCGCTGAAAAAAGTGGTGGACTTTGCCAAGTTAAGAGTCAGCTGGGGTAAACTGGGAAATGACAAGATAGGAAACTATCTCTACTACCCGACCATCAACCCGAAAGGGAAACAAGTCATCATCAACGGAGTGACGCAGTTTATTCCTACTCTTAGCTATGATATCGACAAAAACATTCATTGGGAAGTCATGACAGGTATTGATGCGGGTATCTCCGCACAGCTTTTCAACAATCGGCTGGGCATGGAACTCGGCTATTACAGCAAAACAACCGATGACTTATTGGCTTATGTATCACCTTCTTCTTCGATAGGCGCAGGTTATGCCATTACCAACGCCGGCTCTATCAACAACAAAGGATTCGAATTCAGCCTTTCATGGAAAGACCGGATAGGGGCTGTGGACTATGGCATCAATGTCAACGGCGCCACTTTAAAGAATAAAGTAACCAAACTGGGCGATAATAACTCGGACATTATTTCAGGAGATTATCACCGTACTTCCGTAGGTCATCCCATCGGCTCTTATTACGGCTACGTACAGGATGGAATCTTCCAAACGCAAGAAGAGGTCGACAATTATTATCCGATGACATGGACAGCGAAACCGGGAGATATCCGCTACAAGGATTTAAACGGTGACGAAAAGATCACGGATGCCGACCGTACTTACCTCGGCAGTCCGATGCCAACTTTTACCTATGGATTCGGCTTTATGCTGGGCTATAAGAATTTTGATTTGAATGTGGATTTTAATGGTGTAAGCGGCAATAAGATTTTGGATTTAAAGAAAACCGTATCGTGGACGACAACCAACTTTTATGAGAAGAGTCTGCAAAGATGGCACGGCGAAGGAACGTCCAACAAAGAACCGATTTTAGATAAATCACGTGGGCACAACTACCTTTCTTCGACCAATCTGCTGGAAAATGGTTCCTATCTCCGTCTACGCAATGTGCAGCTGGGATATACACTGCCATCATCGGCCATCAGCAAATTGGGAATATCCGGTTTGCGTGTCTACGTAAGCGGACAAAATCTGCTGACTTTCAAACATAACACCGGATACACACCCGAAATAGGAGGAAGTGCTCTGCAAGGAGGTATGGACCAGGGAGATACCTATCCATTACCATCGGTGTATACCGTAGGTTTATCCATTAATTTCTAAGCCAACATCGGTTGAGCGAAATGATTCATCCCATCCGCTGTTGAACTAAAAAGAAATATCAGTTGAGTAAGTGGCTCACTCAATCAACTGTTGAATTAAAAATTAAGTCATTAGAAATATCAACGAATTATGAAACGAATTACTTATATAATAGCAATATTGTTCGCCTGTACCTCTTGCAGCGATGCTTTCCTCGACAATGCACCGAAAGGTAAATATCACGAAGGCAATTATGATATGGGTACCGCACAGGAGCTTCTCGTCCTCGCCACGCTAATGGACGGATACAACGTATTCGCCCAACAGACCTGGCCTGTAACAGCCATGCAATGCCATACAACGGACAACAGTCACCACGGAGGACCTTCCGGTGACGGCGGTGTAGACTTCAGCCAGTTTCCTACCATGTCATTCACACCGGCCAACAGTATGTTTAATACCTATTACTCGCTTCAATTCACCGCCATCACCAAAGCCAACGAAGCTCTGCAGATGTTGAAAGACCTAGAAGAAGCCAACGGGGAAACAGCAGAAACCAGACAGTACAAAGCCGAAGCCTATTTCATCCGTGCGGCAGCATACTTCCGTCTGACACAGGCATTCGGTGCAGTTCCTTACGTAGACAGAGTGATGGGAAAGGATGAAGCAATGGCCGACCAGCTTAGCGCAACGGTTATCCGCAACAAGTATCTGCCCGAACTGATCGGAGTGATAAACGACCTGCCTACCCGCAAAGAGGCAGTCAGCTCGGGAAACATCGGACGTGCCACCCAAAACGCCGCCCGTGCCATCATCGCCAAAACTTACCTGTATGAAAAGGATTACAACAACTGTCTGACCTACACCGGACAAATCATCAGTTCCGAAGATAATGACCTCTCTACTCCTTATGCGGAAATGTTTTGGGAAGAGAACGAATTCGGCCCCGAATCTGTCTGGGAAATCAACGCCGACTACAAACCGGACCAAAACATCTCTATCATCGGCGAAAACAACCAATGGTGCCTGATGAACGGTGTCCGCGGATTCCCAAACTTAGGCTGGGGACATAATGCACCCAGTGAGAATCTGATGAACGATTACGAAAGTAACGACCCGCGTTTCGGTGCTACCGTACTGGAACACGGTGAAAAGGTGGATGGTGAAGAAGTGGTGGCAAGCAACTACCAGTACTTCAACAGGAAAGCCTATTGCCGGAAAAGCGAACGCTCACTCTACGGACGTGCCGACTGGTGTTACGGTTACTGGAGCAATCTTCGCATCATCCGTTATGCCGACATCGTACTGATGCACGCCGAAGCAGCCTGCGAAACCAATGACCTCGATGAGGCAAAGAGAAAGCTGGAAATGGTTAGAGCCCGCGCCCGTAACGGCCAGTCGGTATTGCCCGAAATAAAAACCACCGACAAAGACGAATTAAGAGAGAAAATCCGTCACGAACGCCGCATCGAACTGGCACTGGAATTTGAACGTTATTTCGACCTGGTACGCTGGGGAATTGCCGAAGACAAGGTAGCCAACTTCGTTGTCGGCAAACACGAGGTATTCCCTCTCCCGCAAACGGAAATCGACAAATCGAACGGTAAGTTGCAACAAAATCCTAAGTATTAATCGAAATCAAATAACAACTATAAATATGTCAAAGATGATATTAAATATAACCGCTGCCCTGTTCTCGGCACTCATATTGTGGAACTGCGTGGAAGATGAATCGACATTGGGCGAATCTACCGTGAACAACGACAACACCTATTCGCCGCTTACCGTAAAAGCTGCCATGAACGACCAGCAGCAGAAGGTTATCAGTTATTTCTATGAAGGTGCCAATCAGGCAACCGGAATGGCTTACAACGGATCTACAAGTAAAACAACCCTTACCACAGGTGCCACAGGAATGGGGATCATGAATCTTGTGATAGGAGTGGAGCGCGGCTGGATCAGCCGTGAAGATGCTGCCAACCATATCGTAAAGATAGTCCGCTTCCTGAAAACAGCCGACCGCTTTGCCGGAGCCTGGGCACATTGGTACAGACCCGACGGCAAAACCCTCCCCTTCGGAAACCAGAATGAGGCCGGAGAAATTGTGGAAACAGCTTTCATGATGGGCGGCTTATTGACTGCCTGCGAATATTTCACCGGTAACAGCGAAGCCGAAAAGGAAATCCGCGAAACGACACACTATTTTTGGGAAACCATCGAATGGAACCATTTCGTAAACAACGGCCGCTTATACTGGATATGGCACAAAGATACCAATACCTACGAACTGCCTTTGATAGGCTGGAACGAAACTCTGTTGGTATATATATTGGCGATGGCAGCACCGGACAACCATAAAGTATCGACAGATATCTACAAGAATTGCTGGCAAGGCCGCAACTTTGCCACACCCGGCAGAAAAACGTATGGTTATCTGATGCCATTGGGCACTGAATATGGCAACGCACTTTTCCTGTCCCAATATTCTTTCCTCGGACTGGACCCCAGAGCCATGGAAGACAAATATACCTACTATTGGACACAGAACGTAAGCCATACAATGGTCAACCGCCATTACTGCATATACGAAGCTCCGGAAGAATATAAATATTCGGCATCCGACTGGGGACTAACCGCCTGTGGCGGTTGCGGCAAAACCCCCGAATACAAATCGCGCGAACCATTCAAAGACGACGGTATCATTGCACCTACGGCAGCAATCAGCGCTTTTCCATATACCCCGTTCTATTCTACACAAGTATTGATGAACCTGATAAGAAACTACCCGAAACTGAACGGCACCTACGGACTTAACATATCCTACTGCCCTTCCGATAAATCGGTAGGAACGGAATACCTGGCAATGGAGCATGCACCAATGGCCATCATGATGGAAAACTACCGCACGGGACTTATCTGGAAACTGCTGATGAAAAACGAGTATGTGCAGAAAGGCCTCCAACTGGCAGAAATCAAAACGACTCCCGAATATACCCCGGGATTTTATCTGGCAACAGTCAACACCGCAACCCATGTGTATGACATGATGCGTCACCCCGACCGTGAAAAGTATGAAATAGATTTCTATACCAAGGCTTCGGGCAACGGACTGCTCATACTGACTAATATGAAAAACGAAGAGATTTACCGCACCAATATCGAGCTGTCAGCAGGCACTAATATCATTTCTTTCTTCGACAACTCCATCCTAAGAGGAAAGAAATACACGCTCACAGTGACCGACGGTGCAAACCAGTCTTATTCTATTCCTGTAACTTTAAGATAAAAAACAACGATGAAGAAATTATTGACTACTATAGTGTGCCTGATTTTACTAATGGGAACTTCAATGATGAATGCCCGTCCCCCCATGTATACTTCAACGAATACCGAAGTTCCCTCCAGACTCGTAAAAAACGAAAACGGAAGCTGGCAACTGATAGTGAACGGAAAACCTTTCATCATGCTGGCAGGCGAACTGCACAACTCTTCGGCCTCAACCACCGAATATTTGAACAGTCTGTGGACTCCCTTAAAAACACTGAACCTGAACACGGTGCTCGCCCCCATCGCTTGGGAACAGTTTGAACCGCAGGAGGGTATATTTGATTATACATTGATAAACAATATGATAGATGGAGCCCGAAAGAATGGATTCAAACTGTCTATCCTGTGGTTCGGAAGCTGGAAGAACGGAGAATCGAGCTATGCGCCTACTTGGGTGAAAGAGGATACCAAGCGTTTTTTCCGCGTGAAGAGCGTGGAAGGTAAAGAAATCGAAACGCTTTCCCCTTTCTGCGAAAACGCCATGAAAGCGGATGCCAAAGCATTCAAAACATTGGTGGAACACATCAAAAAGATGGATCAGGCAACGGGAACAGTCATCGCCCTGCAACCGGAAAACGAAGTGGGTATCTTTCAGGATATGGACTACTCGAAAGCGTCACTTGCGGCATATGAGCAGGAGGTTCCGCAGGCATTTATTCAGTATATGAAGAAGAACCGCAAGAACCTGCGTAAAGAGCTGCTTTCCGTATGGGAGGAGAACGGGGCCAAGACTTCCGGCACATGGAAAACGGTATTCGGAGATAATGCCTGGAGCAAGAGTTTCTACACCACTTGGCAGTATGCCACTTACATCGATTTTATCTCTGCCGGTGCGAAAGAAATTTATCCGCTACCCACCTTCTGCAACTGTTGGCTGGTGCAAAAGCCCGATGACATGCCGGGAGTTTATCCCAACGGCGGACCGGTATCCCGTGTAATGGATATCTGGAAAGCAGCCGCACCGCATATCGATGTGCTTGCTCCGGATATTTACCTGTCCGACTTTAAGAATATTGTAGCAGACTATCACCGGGCGGATAATCCGTTATTGATTCCCGAAGCAGTGATGAAACCGGCCAATGCTTTCTGGTCATTCGGCGAACACAGCGCACTTTGTTATTCACCTTTCGGTATCGAAGATGGGGCGGATAATTTCGTCTTTGCCCAGTCTTATAAAGTGCTGAATGAATTGATGCCGCTCATTTCCGAACACCAAGGCAGCAACCGCATGATTGGCGTAATGAAAATGCCGGGTGAATCGGAACGTACAGTGACGATGGGCGATTATCAACTATGTATTAAATACGATGCCGAAGATGCTTACGGATTGATTATCCGGACCGGAAAGAATGAATTTGTTGTTGCCGGAATCAATTTCAAAGTTTATTTCACTTCTACCGACAAAAAGAAAACGGGTTATATCAAACAAGTATGGGAAGGCGGTTACGATACAGACGGTGAGTGGAAAGCCACCCGTTTGCTCAACGGTGACGAGACTTACCACAACGCTGTACTGATTGCCAAAGGACGTCGTACGTTTACATCGGAAAAGAGTAACAACTACAATGCCGACCACAGCGACGAGATATTTGTTTACTCACCTACTTCCTATCAGGCAGTCTGGAGTCCGGGCATATATCGCGTGACAACCTATTTACGGTAAAACCAGCTTATTCATATATGAATAGGGTAGAAATCAGATATAAAATAGATGAGACCTATTCATCTATGAATAAGTATAAAACTAATAACCAATAATTAAACAGTATGAAACACATATATTGTATATTTATCTCTCTTTGCACGACTCTATTCATCTGGAGTTGCAAAGATTCCGAAGAGATAGCTCCGGCATCTCTGACTATCAACAAGAATGAATTGTCATTCACCGGATATAAAAGTACCCTCGCCGTCAAAGTAGACGCCACCCGTCGCTGGAGTGCCGTTGCTTCCGAATACTGGATCACCATAAGCCCGGACAACTATCCCGGAGTAAATGAGAGTTTTATAGCGAATGTAGCTGTCACTGTCTCCGACAATGCAACAGGTCAGCCCCGCGAAGGACATGTCACCTTTTTCCTGCAAGACGAAGAGGTTATTACCCTGACCGTTAAGCAAAGTATTCAGGATGAAGGAGAAAGACCGGATGAAGAGTTTCCTATCACATGGGCCAATCTGCAATGGTGTGCCTCTAGCGTACTCAACGAGGGAGACGATTTTGAAGCCGGTTCGTGTGTGTTTGCCGACGGCATCACCAATTCTGTCGACAGCGAAACAGGAGAAGAGATTACCTGCGATATCGGTTATTCGTTTACAGATACTGACCCGTCCGGAGAAGATTGGATATGGACTTCCTGTCCGTTTAATGGCGACTGGGGCAACAACTTCTATTATCAAGGGCGTATTCAAAACCTCACTGCCGGCACTTACTTTTATACATTCCGTTTCCGTAACGGTTCGGGACCTTACAAATATGCAGGAACAGGCGGATTATGGGATGGAGAAGTAAACGTCAACGGAAAGTTTGAAGTGAAAGGGGAGGAAGAAGAAGACGATGGTATAGATTATAGCAAGCTCTCTGTCACTTGGGCAAATCTCCAGTGGGACGGAGGAAACATCAGCGTGGGAGGAAAATTCAACGCCGGCTCGAAAGTATTCATCAGCGGACTGACCGATTTGCCAGAACCGGCCACTTCGGGCAACAAACATGTGACGTGTGAAATTGGCTACTCTGCAACAGACCCGGACCCTTCCAATGCCGGCTGGACATGGGCCACTTGTCCCTGGAATGGTGACTGGGGAAATGAGTATTATTATCAAGGCTTTACTCCGGATGTTTCAGAAGCAGGAACCTATTATTATACTTTCCGCTACCGGATAGACAACGGAGCTTATGTCTATGCAGGAACAGACGGATTATGGAATGGCGCAAACAGCGTCTGCGGAACTTTTCAGGTAACAAGGTAATTGTGTTTTTAGCATATATGCCGGGCTAACGATTGATGGTCCGGCATATATCTATCATTCAACAGCAAACCTTTATCCGTGGTTCCACCAAATATTTGCTAACTGCTAGCAAATTAAACTGCTTTATTGTATCTTCGATTTTTCTCTTTATCTTTGTAATAAGTACATTCCCTGCTAATACAATACGAATGAGATACAATTGGATTCTTTTTGGACTATCTATTTTATTATCCTTTAACTGTCTCTCTCCGGGTATGGCACAGACACCTGTGCAAATCACCAACTATAATTATAAGAACTACAAAGGCGGAATTCAGAACTGGGGCATTACGATTTCTCCCGAACAAATTCTATATAGCAGCAACAATAACGGACTATTAAGATACAACGGCAACGACTGGACTCTTCTCGAACCGGGTGAACGCAGTACCGTACGCACAGTTCGCTGCATCGGCGACCGGATTTATACAGCAGGCGACAACAACATCGGCTACTGGAAATATGACGCAAACGGAAAAATAAACTATACGTCTCTTCTACCGCTGGTAAATAAACTGGGAATCAAAGGAGAAACTTTCTGGAGCATAGGAGAAACCGAAGGCAAGGTTTATTTCCATTCTTTCGGCAACATCATCTGGTATGATGGTAAGGAAATAGACTACTTGATTAAAAACGACTGTTGCGTATCTCTCTATCCGATAGGAGAAAAGCTGTTTACTCAAAAGTGTGGCGGTCCGCTTATGCAGATTCGCGGTAACCAATTGGAGAACTTTTGTGAGGATGCCGCCTTCCTGAACGGAGAAACTAAATTCATGTTTCAAATGGGCGATGGCGAATATATCATAGGGCAGAGCAGTGGAAAAATATTCACCCTGAAAGAAAATAAGGTAACCCCATTCGTCCAATTGGAGAATGAAAATCAGATCCCTGTCCGGATAGACTGCGGAAGTATTTGGAAAGATGAGATACTTGCTGTCGGAACCATAGGCGACGGCTTGTTCCTGATTAACCTGAAAAGCGGGCAACAGACGCATTATCATTCTTCGCAACTGCAAGACCTCAATATTCATGGTTTGTGTTTCGCTGCCGAGAACTTCCTTTGGCTCTCGCTCGACAACGGAATATCA
>OGMD01000819.1_pt1 | contig 12471 bp, 7 predicted proteins | sample 1573041 | NCBI WGS metagenome assembly OGMD01 (sample SAMEA2582007, study PRJEB24529) | metagenome | biome: Human gut stool | place: China | collected 2011 | reverse complement strand
GCTGGTTCGCTGCTCTTCCGCTGATGGGTGTTATTGCGTTTAGTTGGGCAATCGCTTTTTTTGAATATTCCTGTCAGATACCAGCCAATCGTATCGGCTTTATAGGTAATGGAGGACCGTTTTCACTGATGCAGTTGAAAGTCATTCAAGAGGTGATAACACTTGTTATTTTTACAGTGTTCACTACTATCTTCTTTAAAGGTGAAACATTACATTGGAATCATTTGGCTGCATTTGTCTGTCTGATTGCGGCGGTGTATTTCGTGTTTATGAAATAGCGGCATCAATATTGGCATAAAGAATACCAATGCGATGATTGAAAATAGTAAACCTCCCATTGTGCCAATCGCAAAAGAGAACCAAAACGCCTCTGCCTGTGGACCATCAATCAAGAATGGAACCAAGCCCAATACGGTAGATAATACAGTCAATAAGACTGCAACAATCTTATGATTATAGGCTTTTACATAAAGCTTAACAGGAGGGAGTCGTTTGACTCGATCGGGGCAGTTGCTACGAATTCCGTTATATTCGTTTATGATATAGATAGCGGCATTCACCACCAGTCCACTTAATAGAACCAGCGATGCAAAACCACCTGTTCCAAAGTTAGTGCCTGAGAAATAGAACGTTAAAAAGGTCCCGATAAAGGATATTGGAATCAGTGATATTATCACAAGTGGCTGGCGTAATGACTCAAATAAGATTGAACAAGTGAAGAAGATAATGACAACGATCAGCAGGATCAACCAATATTGAGTTCCTTTATCGTCATACCATCCATAACTTGTGTTGACTACACGAAAACCGACCGGCAGAGCAGCATTCACCTCTTCGGTTGTCTTTTTAATGAACTGATCGGATAGCTCATACGTTCCCATATAATCGAATGCTACATCAAGCGAATACTCTTGATCTTTTTTGGTGATTTGGTTGCTGACAGACCGTCGCCCAATCTCTCCGATGTGAGCATAACAGATGGGGTTGTCACCTACATTTATATAGCTGTTCATCAGATGCCACACATCGAACTTATCACGTAGTGAAGAGTGACAATCAATGTCTATGTATTGATCTTTATTACGGTAAGTACCTACCGATCCTTCGTTCAACAGTGCAGAAAGTGCTGAATATCCTTGATTGAGATTCAAATCATAGAGTGCGATTTTTTTCATATCATACTTGATATACATCTCATCCGTCGAATTATCTTGATTGACGTAATCGCCGGAGCCTCCTAACTCTATATCGATGTTGGTGACTCTCTTGTTGTTTTTAATCTTTTCGATTACCATCTCTGCACATTTGTAAAGATAGTCATAGTTATAACCACTCAACCCTATACGGCACGATTTACTTTTTCCCAGTGTGAGCGAGTTGGAGAAACCTTTTTCACTCACTCCTGTTGTGCTCCAGTCTACTCCGCCTATTGACAACGCTTCCCTAATCACTTGTGACTCTAAATGTTGAGGAAATGCCCCATATTTATATTCATCGGTAAATTCCACTTCGATAGAACCACTTTCTCCATTGACTTGTGTCACAAATTTCTTGATCTCCTTGTATTTTGCCAGAAAATGATCCATTTGCCACATCTTTTGATTCAACAGTTCCGCGTCGCCCTTTTCTGTTAATTTGGCCGATATTCGAAGTTTTACATCATAGTCACTCTGCGCAAATGTACGAGATGATTGGGTGGATGAGAAGAGATGCAGCGTCCCACCTGTCACCTTTTCAAGAGGCTGACGCAAGTTGTTTTGATAAAACTCACTACCAATGGTCTTATTATAGACTACTTCATACCATTTGAGTTCAGTTTTTTCTTTATTGCCATAAAAATAGTGAGACCGACCTAATTCTCTCGGCAACTGGTTCAACGGAATACCAAATACCAACACTAAAATAGTGATATAGATCCATTTTTGTTTTTGGGTAAAGGTGATATAATAGTTATAGAATTTATTCCATTTTATGATCCTGCGACAACGGCGATAGTCCCTTTTCTCCTGACGACGGTTTAATCCGTTGCGATCAATAATTGCCGGCACAAAAAACAGAGCCACAAACAGAGCCACAACAAGATTGATGATGATGATAGTAGCAAAATCATTCAGTGTTCCTCTTACATAATCAGGCATAAAAAAGATAATCACTAATGACCCGATCGTAGTGAGCAGTGCTGCCAAAATTGCGATGAAGACGCTTCGGTTACGGTAATAACTGTAGTGATCCACCATCACAATGGTGGTATCGATCATAATTCCGAACGATACGGCAACACCAGTCAACGAGATTAAATTCAACTCTATATCAAACAGATAAAAGAAGATAACCGATATCAACACGTTAGCAAAGAGCGCCACGGCTATGATAGATAAATAACGACCGCTTCGACTTGATATCCAGATAAAAAGAAAAAGGATCAGTAACGAAAGGAATGTTCGTTTTATTAATTTATTCAGCTCCTTAAGCACATCCTTGGCAGCATCATGGGTTAGAGAGATATAAAACCCATCCGAAAGATTGGTTTGCACCTCCTCCATCTTTTTACGTAATTCGGAAGAGGCTTTGATGATATTCACATCAGCATCGGCTGATATACTTAGGTTGATCGTATTCAGACCGTTGATGCGGTAAAAATTGCTTTCGCGGCGTTTTTTATAGTTTAGTTTAGCGATATTATCCAAATAGATGATTTTTCCCTCTATGGTGGTAAGCGGCGTCTTCCCAATATCAGAACCAAGTGGCTCAGTCTCTAAAAGTAGCGTGATACGCTCTTTATTACCATTACGGTCGATCTTGTCAATATCCCCGACAATAGATCGTTGCCCTAAGAAGTTTTGAAGCCCTGATGTGATTATATTGGATTCCAGACCGTAACGTTGCAACTCTGTCGGATCATATTCTATATCCAGATAGGTTGGAGGTGCTCCCGAAACGGCGACCTCCCGCACATAATCAATTTGCGTCAGATAGGGTTTGATATTTCGCTCTACATAATTCTGAATATTGGCCGGATCCATATCCGCATTGATGATATAGGATAAAACTTGCCGGGAATTTTGTTTCATGCCGCTTCCGACATCTCCTCCTGACAGGGAAGGATAACCGGCTCCTTCAGGTAGCTTGCCGGCTACCTGTTTCAGCAGGGAGGATATTTCAAAACGGACGGCTGATACGCTGGCGTTCTCTTTCAGTTCAATCGCTACGTTTCCACTTCCGTAGGACGATGTAGAAGAGGTTTTCTCGACCCCAACCACTGATGAGACCATTCCTTCTATTTTAGAGGTAATCTCCTGTTCAATTACCCGTGGTGATGCTCCCGGCCAGCTGAACGAGACGTTCAACTGCTTTCCCTGTTTCGGCGTAGGATTATAAGCGACTCGCAGTAGCGGTATCAGCGCCATTCCAATCACCATCAATACCGCCATAATCAGTATGAGGGAGAAGCTGGGGATCCGCTCTAAAAAGCCTTTTTTTGTTATATCTTTACTCATAAGCAGCAGGATTAGCGTTTACGGTAAATAACATAATAAATCAACGGTATGAAGAACAGGCTGATAAGTGTTCCGACTGTCATGCCAATAATAATAGAGAATGACAATGGATATTGCAGGTCCGACCCCATGTCCACCCGGTTCAAGAACGGTGCAATAGCCAATATGGTCGTTAAGGAAGTCATAATGATCGGCTTTAAGCGGCTGTGGCCACCCACCAAAACCGCCCGCAGCAATGACATACCCTGTTTTCGCAGGCGATTGATCGTATCTACTTTCAGGATCGAGTCGTTGATGATAATACCACTCATAACCACTAAGCCAATCATTGACATGATATTCAAACTCTCACCAAAGAGCCACAGACCAAACAACACGAAGAAGATATCAACCACAATCTCTGAAAGGATGATTAACGGTTGAACAATACTTTCAAATTGTGCTGCCAGAATAAAGTAGAGTAGCGAAATTGCTACCAGTAGAATGATGATCAACTCCTTGATGGTCTCACGGCTTGAAAAATACTCTCCGGTGAAGGTCACAAAGAAGTTACTATCCTCTTTTACAACCTGCTCGATGGTCTCCATTACTTGCTTCACATCGCTGTCCGGCACATCGAGAGCGATAGGGTAGTAGTCGCCATCACTACCCGAGTAGAGCTTTTTAAAATCTTCCCCTTTGGTTTCACGGATTACCATCGAGAGCGGTATCTCCACACCGTTCTTATTACGCACTTTGCCCGATAAAATATCAGAAGCTTCGGCACGTGATTCCCCCGTTGTGACAGGCATCGAATAACCGCCTTGATTGATGCGAAACAGCACATTCTGACTGATGATATTTTTCATCTTTCCATAGATATCATCATACGTAATATCATATACTGCCATCGCCTCCACATCGGCTATATAACGGATGTTTTGCTCCATCACAGCCGGAGGGACAACTATATCGGGCAGTGCTTTTCGAATCTTCCCTGTCAGCTCTGTTACCTGTTCCACTGTTGGAGCTTGTCCCCCTTTGCTATGTAGTTGCACCACCAATGGACTTCCCTGTTCGGCAAATATCAGATTAAATATATTGCCCGAAACCTGAAATGTAACCAATGCTTTCGGATGATTTTCATTCACATAATCTGTCAGTGTTTTCTCTATCTTCGCCAGCGTCTCCGCATCTTTCGCTTTGATATAAACAACACTTTCGGAGGGGGTAATCTCTTTGGTATGCGACATTAAAAACTGCTGCACACCAATCATTGAGGTGGTTTGCTCAGCCAAACTATCAACTTGCGACAACAAACGATGCACCCGCAAATCATTCTCTTCGAGCGATATGCCGCTATTCCAGTCGATTGTCATAATAGTATCATCATGCGAGATATGAGGCAGACGGCTCTTTTCAACTATCTGATAGATGAGATAGGTCATCGGAATAAGTGCAACAAAACAGACGATCATCACTTTGCCGTGCCGAAGTGTCCATTTAAGCGTCTTTTCATACGGACGGTAGTAGTTGAAAGTAAAAAAACGGGCAATAAAACGATTTTCGGTATGTGCCGGCAGTTTTTTGTACAACAAGTAGAAATAGACCGGAAGTACCAGTACGGCTACGAGCAATGAAGCAAACAGGGCTATCGTCACCGCCATTGCCTGATCGTAGAAGAGCGCGCCGGCCGTACCGCTTAGGAAGATCAATGGTACGAAAACCGAACAAGTGGTCAGCACACTGCTAAGCATCGGCGTAAAGACCTCACTGACTGCTTCAGCGATGGCATCATTGAGTTGCATCCCCGATTGCCATTTTTGTGATATATTATCAATTACAATAATCGAATTATCAACGATCATACCTGTCCCGAGAATTAAGCCGGATAACGAAATGATGTTAAGCGATATACCCAACAGATGGAATGACAGTAAAGTGACGATCAATGACAGGGGAATTGTCACAACGATCAGCATCGGTGAGCGGAGATCCTTCATAAACAGGAAAATGATCAGTGCTGCCAAAATAGCACCTACCAACAGGTTACTATCCAAATTATCGATTGAATAGGCCAGCAACTTGGTTTGGTCACGGGTCAGTTCAAACCGGATGTTCGGATGTTCTGCCTCCAGATCGGCTATTAGTGTGGCGATACCCTGTTGTAGATCTTCCATCTTGGCATCGTTCTGTTTAATGATTGCCATTGAAACGGCCGGTTCGCCTTTGCTGCGTACTAATCCATTTCGTTTGGCCGGACGCTGCACAATCTCACATAGCTCTTTGAACTGATAGATACGTCCATCGTGTTTGATGTATATATTTTCGATATCCTCTTTTGAAATGATATGCGCATCGAAATGAATGCTGTAGCGATATTGACCATCTTTGATGCTCAATGCACCCAAAGATATGTTGTTGTTATTGATTGCCTGCTCCAACAGACTAATATCCGCCCCCATAGAGGTTAGCTTAGTATAATTGGGAATACAAAGCAGTTCCGGTGTCACTACCCCGCTAATATCGACCATCGCCGTTTGTGGTAACTGTTCAATACGTTTAGAGATTACGTCACGAGCAAACTGTCCCAGCTCGCTAAAATCAATACCCGCTTCACGAGGCTCTCCCTCTTTGGGCGGAATACCATTTTTAAGTGACAGGTTGAGATAGAAAGCCGGAATATCGGTCACACTGGCTTTGATTACCTTGGGACGCTCCACATCTTTTGGAAGTGAGGTGATTGTCCGGTCCATTTTTTCATTGACATCAATAAAGACGATGTCTATATTGCAGTCGGGCTCAAAGTTCATATAGATCGCTCCGACATCGGCACGAGCTTCTGCGGTTATATTTTTCAATCCGGCCACCTGCGACAACTGGTTCTTGAGTGGTTTTAACAGAGTATTGTCTACCTCTCGCACCGACAGACCGGGAGCTGATACCTGTACAGTGATCTGCGGTATATTAATAGCTGGCATAAGCGATACCGGCAGATAACCCACCGCCACCATACCCAGCACCACGATAGCAATTACGCTCATTGTCACTGCTATGGGGCGTGTTATCAGTCTTTTTATCATACTTTTAGGGATTAAGGGTTCGCCAATTGTGTGTTGTAAGCTATAAGTTGTGTTTTTTAATTAGGCGTTACCTCCGTTTCATCAGCCAAATTCAGATTGTTAGATACAATAACAACATCATTCTCTGAAATAGTAGTCTGTTTCTTTGCGTTGCCCGTAATCACGTGAGAATCAATATTAGACATAACCACATCCACGTACGTCCATACCGCTCTACCATCTTTATAACGGAAAATCACTTGGAACCCATCTCGAAGTACCACCGCATCTTTTGGAACAACAAACTGCTGTTTCAATTCACGTTCTAATAGAATCTTCACATTCATCCCTTCCACCAAATAGTTATTGTGGTTGCGTACTTTTGCACGTACTTTAATCTGTCCTCGTTCATCAATCAGCGGATTGACTTCCGTTATTTCACCTACAAAGCGTTGATCTTCATTAATAAAGGGTGAGACTGTGATCTGCAATCCTCGTGTCACCTCTTCCATCTCCGCTTCCAATACACTAAACTCCACATCGAAATAAGAGTCGTCAATCAACGTACATAGTTTATCTGTCGAACGACTATATATCTTGGAATCCAAATTTGCCACACGGCCGCTAAATGGTGCAATCAGGTAACAGTTAGCCAACTGACGTTCGGCTGCCTCCAACTGATCCATCGCGCTTTCATACCCTGATGATGCCTTCATATTCTGCAAAATAGTGGGTGGTACAGCCGTTGTATCAGCCGTATAGCCCTGTCCGATCAATTTATCCACCAAGTCAATATTTGCTTTGGCCATTGCACGGCGACTTTTTCGAAGTTCTATTTCCGCCTCTTTCGTGTCGAGCACTGCTAGTGTCATTCCCTTGTTTATCCTGTCTCCGTTGTGTATATGAATAGCAGTAATAGTCCCCGAACCATTAAAAGCAAGGTCACTCTTTACTACTGCACGTAACTTACCGTTACATACGATCTGTTTTTGGAAGGACCGTTTCTTCAATACCAGCGTATCAACAGTAATCAATTGTGTTTTCTCATTGCTCTTACCGATTGAAACTTCTTCTTTCTTCTTTCCGTCACCACAAGCTGTCACTCCCAACAGGCAAATGATTATCAATAGACTTTTATATAGGGCAAACTTCTTCATAGTTCTTATTTTTCAATGATTTTATCGAATTCCACGCTAATATCTTTTTTATGAATAAAGTCATATAACGATAATTTTCTTAGCTCAAAATAGGCACTCCAAAAGGTACTTAATTGTGATATATACTGTTCACTGGCATCATCCAGTTCTTTCTGCGCCGTATTCAAATCGGTCACGGTGATACCTCCGTTTTGGAACCTGTCTTTGGTGATGTCGTACCGTTGTTGTGCGATAACCAATGCTTTTTCCGATATCTCGCATTGTCTGCCCTGTTGGTTAAACTGCATTACTTTAATTCGAATATCTTGTTGAAATTGTATTGCATCCTGTTCGTTTTGAGTGCGTGTCAACCGGGCTTTAGCTTCAGCCATCTTTACCTTTCCCCGGCTCATACCCCAGTCGTAAATAGGCATTGTCAGCGAAAGTCCGACAATTTCTTGATCTTTCAAGAGGCGATATGCCTCATTGAAGCTGTTTCCCGTTTGCGAAAAGCCTAGATTAGCTTGTAGCTCTACCTGAATACCTTTTGCCGCTTTGGCTTGTGCTACGCCCTGTTGCGCTTCAACCTCTTTCAGTTGAAGTGAAAAGTTCTGCGATGAATTTTGCAAGGCTTTGCTTAACACAAAATCATATTCCATAATGACATCTGGAGCTATTGTGGGCGGTAGCACTGCAAAAGAAGTCGTTTCCGAAATACCTAAATAGGTCTTAAAGTTGAAAAGTGCAATCTCTAAATTTGTTCTGCTATTGCTAACGGTTAGTTCTGCATTCATCAATGCCAATTCCAGTTGCAATAGTTCACTTTTGGTCACAGTACCGATCTCAGAACGTTTGAGTGCTATATCATACATGTTTCGAGTATCATTCAGATTCTCAACATTTTTCTGATGACTGGTCTGTGCCGATAAGACGGAAAAGAACTGAGAGGTAGTTTGGAGAGTTATATCCTCCATTGATTCTAAATACACTTTCTTTTCCTTTTCGTACCGCAAGGGCTCTGTTTTCTTCTGCCATTTTAATTCATTAAACGACCGTAGAGGTTGGGTATAGCGGATTGTAAGCGGATTCGAGTTATAGATTTGTGTGCCATAATTGAACTGATCCAATCGGTCGAGCGATGTATTAAGTGATACTTTACCCCCCGTCAGAGAGATGTTCTGATCTATCGAAATGGATAAATCATTGCTTAGCGTGTTATTGGCCACATAACTGATGCGCCCCGTCTCTGGATCACGTACATCTACGAGTGAGCGGTTATAGTTCCCTAAATTACCATGCAAATTAAGCGACGGTAGAAGTTGTGCTTTATAAGAACGAAAATTCCAGTACTGTGCCATGAAATTGAGTTGTGCCATCTGAACCTGCGGAGAATGGGAATGTGCAATCTCAATCGCTTGTTCGAGGGTCATCTTTCTCGTAGTTAGATTTTGTCCGGTGATGACATTACAGAGTAGCCACCCGACGGATACTAATAATAGTCTTTTTCGCATTTGTGTTTATGTCTTTTTATTTATCGTCTTTTTAATCTGAAATTTTAGTTCTATTACTGTATTTATACTCCAAAAAACTTAATATGTTTATTGAATAGCAAGGCTGATTCTCATTATTATTATGCTGTTGTCTTTTGCTTTGCGTGAAACTGTTTGTTAATTTATGTATAGTGTCTTTGTTCTTTTATAAGAAAACTCCCGAATAAATCAATGTTATGATTATTCGGGATTTTTTATTTCTTGGCACTTTATTGCAATTAGAATGGATCTCTAAATGTTATAGGATCGGAAGGCAGCGATGGTTCACTTTCTCCGGCTCTATTTACAGACTTAGCACGAAAACTTACCGGATTTTTTCCAACTCTATTATTAACAGTACCTTCTACCACATCATAAACGGAATATTGAGGATCAAGATATGTCTCAAGTTCCCACTTGTTGTTTTTTTCACTTTTATACTCAACACGATAGGATCTTATTGGGTCCCCTCCATCACTATGGGGCTTTTTAAATCTTATTTTAGCCCAATCAGCCTCTATATCAAAAACACTCGGTCTCCCTGGACGACCAGGTTCGTCAAAAGGATTCCTCACACTAGCAAATACAATAGTCGCAATGGTCAAGCCTAAACCGGCGAACAATAATGGCTTCAAACAATTTTTCTTAATATTTCTCATAGCTCTTATTTTTATCGTGTTAAAGAATAAACATTTTCCTTGCAAAGTTTAAAAAAAAGAATTAATTTCGCAAATGATAATGCTTATTTATTTTAATAAAACATTCACATGAAAACAAAAGCACAATTTTTATTGCTATTAATTAGCATCTCTTTTTTTAGTTGTAACGGCACAGTTAAAATGCCGGCTACCCCTATATCAAACATAGATACGGATTTTCCTGCTACTGAAAAATTAGAATTTAAACTTTTCAATAAATATGATATTCTTAAAAGTGGTACCTGTGTGATTGATGACTCCACACTCTGGTTTTTCGATTTTGCAGAGACTGAAATAGGATCATGCTATAACTTAAACACAGGAAAGAAATTATCTATCATTGCATCAATAGGAAGAGCGGCCAATGAATTAACAGAGTTAGATTCTTTTGAAATAATAGGTGATTCTGTTCTACTTTACACAGGTCGAAATACAATAAAGACTTTTGCTAAAAAAGATATAATAGATAATATACCCATGGGAGACAGGAAATTTTCTGTGATAACAGTCACGGATAGTATATGGGTACGTCGAATGACTAAGACCCCCAATGGCTCAGTCCTTGCAACTATAATGCCATCCTCAATTGAAGATCAAGAAATAAACGAGATCAATCAAAAGTCTGTTGCTGTATTTAACAATCAGGAAGCGAACTCTTATGAAACAATAAATTATGGAAGTTTTGATCTTGAAAAAGCAAAAGATAAGGAATTGGCCACAAATGATCTAATAAAATGCGCTTATGCTGATGGCTCTATTGAAATAAAAGACAATGATATGGCTGTTTTTGCTGTAAGTAATCAATTTATATTATATACATTTGATATTAAAAGTGGAAATGTAGTAAACGAAAAAAGATACACGATGATGCAACGCGAAGAAGGAAGAGAAGGGTCGTTAAAGACAATAAATGATAGGAGACTGAGAATTGATGTTATGGAAGCTAACGATAAATACATTTTATGCGATATTCAAGGCTATCTTAGTGAAGAAGATAAAGATTCAAAGCTATATAAAGAGGCTATATTTGTATTTGATTGGGAATTAAACCCGATTAAAAAGTTTGATTTGCCAGATAGAGAAAATGGTTATTATAAAATATCAAATGATGGTAGATCAGTGTATTTCTGTGAATTTACCGAAGACGGTCTCACACTGTATAAAGCTGATTTAAATATTTAATCTACAGTCTTTTTATTTCAAAATAAATCAGTACCTTGCTACTTTCGCAAATAATTTGCATTAATTATCGAAAAATACACACTTATGAAAACAAATGCTCTATTTTTATTGCTTTTAATTAGCCTCTCTTTTTTTAGTTGTAATGGAGTAGTTAAGAATCAAACTGTTTCTATTTCAAGTATAGATACAGATTTCCTTGTTACTGAAAAATTGGAATTCAACCCATTTAATAAATTTGATATTCTAAAAGAAGGTTTCTGTGTGATTGATGATTCTACACTATGGTTTATTAGAGAAGGGGAGGATGATTTCGGATCTTGTTATAACTTATATACGGGAGAGGAATTATCTACGATTGCATCGAGAGGAAGGGCAGCTAATGAATTAATCCGATTAGATTATTTTGATATAGTAGGTGACTCTGTCCTGCTTTGCATTGATCAAAATACGATAAGAACTTTGGCCAAGAGAGATATAATAAACAATGTGCCTATGGGTGAACGGAATTTTTCTGTGACAATAATCCCGGATAGTATTTTGGTACGTCAAGCAACTAAACTTCCCAATGGTTCTGTCCTTGCAACCATAACGCCTGCATTATTTGAATTCGAACAAACAAAAATGAATGAGTTTAATAAAAAATCGGTTACCATATTAACTAATAAGGAAGCTAATTTTTATGAAACAATAAATTATGAAAGTTTTGATATTGAAAAAGCAAAAGATAGGGAACTGCCTGCAAATGATCTAATAAAATGTGCTTATGCTGATGGCTGTATTGGAATAAAAGACAATGAAATGGCTGTTTTTTCTGTAAGTCATCAATTTATATTATATACGTTTGATATTAAGAGTGGAAATGTAGTAAACGAAAAAAGATATACGAAGATTCAACGCGAAGAGGTAAGAGATGAAACGTTTATGTCGCTTAGTACAATAAATGATAGGAGACTGGAAATTAATAATATGAAAGCAAGCGGTAAATACATTTTATGCGATGTTAGAGGTTGTTTTAGTGAAGAAGATAAAGAGGCAAAGCGATCTAAAGAGGCAATATTTGTATTTGACTGGGATTTGAACCCGATCAAAAAGTTTGATTTACCAAATAGAAAAAACGGCTATTATACTATATCTAAGGATTGTAAATCTGTGTACTTCTGTGAGTTTAACGAAGACGGGCTCACACTACATAAAGCTGACTTAAAAATTTAATTATAGTCTTTTTGTATCATTTGAATAAGAGATAGAGAAAGTGGCAAATTAACTTTGTGTCCTTTCTCTATTTCAAAATAAACCAGCATCCTTGATACTTCTTGTTTATAGTGATGTATTCTTTCATTCACTTCTTTCACATCGCACTAAGTGACTCATTTATAGAAACCTCCTGT
>OGMD01000809.1_pt1 | contig 12610 bp, 6 predicted proteins | sample 1573041 | NCBI WGS metagenome assembly OGMD01 (sample SAMEA2582007, study PRJEB24529) | metagenome | biome: Human gut stool | place: China | collected 2011 | reverse complement strand
TGATCAACATGTTCACTTCCGGTGAGGTTGCAGCAGCTGTTGTCGGCGACTTCGGTGTTCCGACGATCGTAGCAGCAAACCCGACACTTGTTTATGTAACACCGGACGGAGCTTACGCAAACTTCAACACCATCAATGTGACAAAGAACTGTGCGAACAAGGAGCTTGCTTACGAGTACATTAACTACCGTATCAGCGAGGAGCTCCAGACAAAGACTGGTAAGGCATTAAATGAGGCTCCTACCAACAAGGAAGTTACCTTTACTGAGGAAGAAGCAAAGGATATGACCTACGGCGAGACTGCTGACAACGCAAAGATCGTAGATTATTCTTTCGTAAACCCGATCTTAAATAACTGGATCGACCAGTGGAACAGAACGATCAACAACTAATAATGAGGAAATTTATATGAGACCCGATTTCATTCTGAAAAATGTCATGGTCTATCAGACCTTCAGACAGTGCTTTGAAAAACGGGATGTGGCAGTTGCAGGGGAAAAGTTTTATTGCATTTCCCCTGCAATTTCATATCCGGGAGTGCGGGAGATCGACGGAAAAGGCAGATACATGCTGCCTGGTCTCGTGGATATCCATATGCACATCGAGAGCTCGATGACATATCCGGGCGAGTTTTCAAGGATCACGCTTCCATATGGAGTGACAACGGTGGTTGCCGATGCCCACGAGATGGCGAACGTGTTCGGCATGGACGGCATCCGGGCTTTTATGGCCCAGAAGACGAAGCAGGATATCTTCTGGGCGATCCCGTCCAGTGTACCGGCGACAAATGAGAAGTTAGAGACAGCCGGGGCGTCACTTGGTGTAAAGGAAATTTCTGAGATGGCATCCTTAGATGGAGTTCTCTGCCTTGGAGAGATCATGAACTATAAGGATCTCTCAGCAGAAGGCGAGAGCCGGACGAGGGACCTCATCGATGTGTGCCGGAACGCAGGAAAGAATCTCAGGATCGAGGGGCACTGCCCGGGACTTACGGGGACGGATCTTAACCGCTTTATCTATGAAGGTGTTGATGCGGACCACACCCAGCAGACTCCACAGTCAGTAATGGAGAAGACGGAGCTTGGGATGTTTCTGGAACTGCAGTCCAAATCCCTGACACCGGAGGTCGTGAAGACCGTCTGCGATCATGAACTCTATGAGAATGTGGCGCTGGTGACGGATGACACGATGGCAGATAAGCTTCTGACCGGACATCTCAATAAGATTATCGAGACGGCTGTGAGGGCGGGGATGCCGATGGAGAAGGCGATCTACTGCGCGACCTGGACACCGTCGCGGCGGATGCATCTGGATGACAGAGGGATGATCGCGCCGGGAAAGATCGCAGACTTTATGCTGCTTGACAGTCTGGACGGGATCGAGCCGGTGGTGGTTTATAAGAAGGGCGAGTGTGTGTACTGCAAGGACGAGGAGGCGTGCGGTGCGGCAGAAGCTGCGGCATGCAGTTTCCCTGATCCGTTCTACCACACGATCAACTGCCGTCCGGCGGAGATCTCCGACTTTGTGTTAAAGGCGGAAGATCCAGACGCGAAATGGGCGGAAGTCAATGTCATGAAGATCGGCACCTTCGGAACGGCTACCACGCCGGTGAAGCGCAGAGTCGAGGTGAAGGACGGTGTGCTTGACTGGAAGTCGGCGGGACTTACCCTTGCAGTCGTTTTCGAGCGGTACGGCAAGAATGGAAATATCGGATATAGTCTCGTGGAAGGAGCACTGACGAAACCGGGCGCTGTGGCCACCACGTGGTCCCACGACAGCCATAACCTGTTTGTCCTGGGAACAGATGAGAACGATATGAAACTGACCCAGAGGCGCGTCCTGGAGCTCCAGGGGGCATATGTGGTATTCGCCGGAGGAAAGTCCCTGGCGGAGGCGAGACTTACAATCGGCGGCATCGTTTCGGATCAGCCGATCGAGGTCCTCGGACAGGAACTGAAAGAAGTCCGGGCGGCGATGGAAGGTCTCGGATATGTGAACAACAACGTGATCATGTCCATGTCCACGCTTTGTCTGCCGGTTTCACCGAAGTTAAAGCTCACGGATCACGGGCTTTTGACGGTGCCGGGGCAGGAACATGTGCCGTTGGTTGAGAAGTACGGGAAGTAGTTTTACGGCCGCCGCCGGTTTTCTCCCCGGATAGTGGAAGAGCCGGATCAGATCGAAATTATGAAGGATGAAATTAGAACGATGAAGAAGATTATCAAAAACGGCATTGTTGTGACGATGAACGCGGCAGGTGATGTCTGGGATCATGGTTATGTAATGTTTGAGGATACGAAGATCCTGGCAGCAGGTCCGGAAGATGAGCTTGAGAAAACGCTTCAGGAGCTTACTGCGCAGGGGATCTTAAAAGCTGGCGAGACCTTCGAGGAGATCGACGCGAAGCGCGCTATCGTGATCCCAGGCCTCGTAAACACCCATTGCCACCTCGGCATGATCCCGTTCCGCGGTCTCGGGGACGACTGCAAGGACCGCCTGCGGGTGTTCCTGCTTCCGATGGAGAATCAGGCCATGGACGCGGAGATGGTCAGGCTTTCCACGAGATATGCCATCGGCGAGCTGCTGCTCTCCGGTGTGACGACGGTGCTTGACATGTACTATTTCGAGGAAGTTGTGGCGAAGGTCATGGACGAGATGGGGATCCGTGGAATCGCCGGGGAGACGGTGATGGAAAAGGATTCCTGCGACAGTAAGAACGCGGATGAGGCCATCGAGCGGGGAATCGCCCTGATCGAGGCGTACAAAGATCACCCGCGCGTTTCCGGAGCGATCACGCCCCACGGAACAACGACCTGCAGCCCGGAGACCTTAAAGAGGGCCTATGAGGAGGATGTAAAGGCGGGAACCGTATTTACGCTCCATGTGGCGGAGATGGACTACGAGATGACCCAGTTAAGGGAACAGTATAACATGACGCCCATCGAGTTTATGGAGCATATCGGAGTCCTCGGACCGAATACGCTGGCGGCCCACAGCATCCGCACGACGGAACATGATGTGGAGATCCTCGCGAAGCATGGCGCGTCCGTGGCCCACTGCATCGCCTCCAACACGAAGGCCGCAAAGGGCGTAGCCCCGGTGTCACTGATGCATAAGCACGGCATGTCCGTCGGCTTCGGCACCGACGGTCCGGCGAGCGGAAATACGTTAGACCTGTTCATCCAGATGCGGATGTGTGAGAACTTCCACAAAAATGAGCTCCACGATCGCAGCGCGTTCCCGGCAAAAGAGGTCGTCTCCATGGCGACCATCGAGGGAGCAAGAGCGTTAGGACTCGGTGACATCACCGGTTCCATCGAGCCCGGAAAACAGGCGGATCTCGTCCTCGTAGAGACCGACTCCCCGAATATGTTTCCGGTATACGACCCGTATTCGGCACTTGTGTACAGCGCGATTGCATCGAATGTGAGAGATGTTTATGTTGCGGGTGAGTGCCTCGTAAAAGAAAAGAAGCTTGTCCGTGAGGACTTCGCGAAGATCAGGAATGACCTTCGGGAGAAGATGGAGCGGACGGCGTTTAAGGATATGAAGAATCTGGTGTAGAAGACAAATATCTTGACGGAAACTGTAAAAGTACATATAATTCTGAATATAGGACAAGGGGATAGCTTGAGGAAGAGTTATCTCCTTTTTTTAAAATTTAGAGAGAAAAATACACAGACAGAGGTGCCTGTCAGGCAGCTGGGAGAAAAATAATGAGGATGTTCAGGATAAAAATGACGGCGGCGAGGACAAACCCGCAGCAGATCCGCGAGGTGCGGATCGATTCGGAAAAAACGGTGGGAGAACTTCTGGAACTTGTCCGTATTGTATATGAATATGGGGATGTAAGAGGAAGTCTGTTAAATGAGGCGGGAGCCAGCCAGTCCCCGGAGACAAAGCTTAAGGACCGGATCCACGTCAGAGATCTCCTGACCGTAAATTATGCGGACAAATCGATCACACCGATTTATCTGGAAGTCCTTGAGGAGTTTGATGGATCCGGGGAGACAGCCCCGATTCTCGAAAGATACAGGACAATTCCAAGGCGGACAAGAAAGACGGCATTTGGTTATCCTGCGTTTGCGCCTGAAGAGGCGGAGCGCTTTCAAAAATATCTGAATAAGGAGATCAGTAAGGTATTCGCCCCGGAACTTGTGGTGCCGGACTTTGCCTGGGAAATTGCGACACCGTGGCAATCATTGCTGGATTCCGGCACGGCTGCGGATCTGAAAATATTAATAAAAGAAAACAAGCTTCCTGTCAATGTCTACCTGAGAAAAGCTGAGCTGGAAAAGGGAATCATAAAAGAAGCCGGAAAATCAGATTTCTGGGAAAATATCATGCAGACAATGGGAATCACTGAGTATTTTCAGGTCAAAGAGCTCTGCATTCAGGGCAGTAAATTTGTAAATGGAGACGCGGTGGATACAACATTCCCGGTTTTAAGCAGGAACCGTCTTGTTGATGAGAATTACTGGTATCGCACGATACTGGCAAAAGAATTCATGGAATTTTTTGAAAACTGGCTGGGGAGCGGAAAAGAAAGAGAATACATAAAGGACCATGCGGAGCAGACCTGCTTTTTGGCAGCATGCAGGCTTTACGGCTTTGCGGACCGGGAGCTGGTGACTGAATTTTATAAGATCATGTGTCCGGAGCAAAATGCGGCAGAGCGGGTAGGAACTTTCTGGAAACAGGCGATGCAGTGCGCACTCCAGTATAATATCAAAAAGATAGTGGGGATGGAAGTCTACTATGATTCGCAGAGTGTTTCCTCCAATTCTGTAAAGCTGTTATATCGGTCATTTCTTACGTCAGACCGGTTCCATTATGTTCCGACAAAGGCGGAGATCGAGGATATCGCAATTTCCGGCATCGGTTTTTCAGAAAAAGACAGGGAAGCGCTGATAGACATGATGGAGAGAAAATACCGCTGTGAGAGAACGAACGGAAGATTTATAGTTGGGGAACTTGAAAAAGCGATACATACAGGAATTCCGGTGGGAGAGCTTACCGGATATCTTCAGAAGGTATTATTATCGGGCAGAAGATCCTCATACCTTGGCGATATCATGGAGATTCTTGAACGTGCGCAGCGGACGGTGAGGAAAATACCACTGGGAGGATATACGGAGACGGAGATCAACCGTGCGGTGACAAAGAAAAAAGTAGTACGGGTCGAAAAGAAGATATATCCGAATGACCCGTGTCCGTGCGGTTCCGGAAAGAAATACAAGAATTGCTGTGGAAGAAGGTGAGAGGCGTGGGGACAAAGAATGAGATAGTTTACGATCTCAGACATTTTGAGAGAGATTTCAATGGGACAGAGCAGGTCAATGGTCTGGAGCTGGCTCTGGCGGAGCCTAAAAAAGATATCAGGATTAAGATGCTGGCAAACGAGCAGAGGGAGGCTGGGATTCCTTATGTGTCAGGGGATAAGATCTTTTCACTGAGGGCAGTCTGGAAGAATGATTCCAATACGCAGAGCGCGTTATGCAACGTGTACGTGGACGAAACACACGGGGAATGGATCTCGGCAAACTGCAGCTGCTCAGAATTTAATAGGAACAGATATTGCTGCCATCATGTCACCGCGCTTCTCTCCCAATATCTGATGGATCATTGGGGAACGGAAATTTTCCGGGGAACAAAAATCGAAAAGAAGCTGGCGGAGCAGGCCGGAGTACCGGATCCATTTGTTCCGGGAGTTCTGAGAAAAACGGATCAGGATCTTCTTGAAATGTTGAACATGCCCCAGGTCGGGAATATGGATCCGCTGGCGGAACTTGCGACAAACACGGAACTTCATATGGAATGCCATCTGGCGAAAGAAAAGGGTGGTGTCTCCCTGGAGCTGAAGATCGGAAGTAAGAGAAGGTATGTGGTAAAAAGCATGCTGGAATTGTTTAGATCCTGCGATGAGGGAAGAGTGTACCAGATCGGAAAGACAGACTGTCTTTCATCGCTTGACCAGTTTGACATGGATGGGCGGAGAGCGATGGAGCTTCTGCTGGGACAGTACCGTCATAAAAAGAGCACACCATATTTCTCAACTATGTTTCTGCGCACGAGTGGCAGTTACAATGAGAGATATGTTTATCTGGAAGGACGCGATCTTGACGCATGGATGGAAAATGTGGGAGAGATTCCATGCTATGTCGGAGATGATCAGGTAAGAATCAGACTTGATGGTGCGGGACCGGAGATTTCCATGGAGAGGCAGCCATATGGAATGCTTTTAAAGACGGAAAGCTTTTTTATCCTTGCTAAGACGGAAGACTGGATCTATTTTCAGACAGGAGACCGGGTCAGCCGTACCAGGAATCAGCAGGGTGGACGTCTGGGAGAAATTTTGGAGTTATTGTCTGGAAAGTCGGAATTTTATATCAGAAATAAAGAACTCCCCCTGTTTTTTGGGCAGGTGCTTCCGGCAATCGAGGATCAGACAGAGATCCAGACAACGGGATTTGCGCTGGATGAGTATCGTCCGGAGATCCCGAAAGTATCGATCTATCTTGATATCTCTCAGGATGAGATCATCTCCTGCCAGGTAAAATGCAGGTATGACAGAAGCGGGAAAGAATATCTTCTTTATGATGAGACAGACCGTTCCGTGAGAAACAACGGATTTGAGGAAGAGTTGCGGAGAGTGACCGGAAAATATTTCAATGCTTATGATGAGACCAACAAGTCAATGTGCCTCTCCGGCGGTCCGGAGGAGCTGTATCATTTTCTGACAGAGAGTGTGACGGAGTTAGGAAAATCCGGGGAAGTATTTATTTCGGACGCGCTTCAGAAACTGAAGGTGCGGAAGCTGCCATCGGTGGATATCGGAATCCGCATGGATACAGGTCTTCTTTATATGTCGATTCAGGCGCCGGATATGACAAAGGATGAGCTTGCGGAGATCCTGTCGTTATATTCAAATAAAAAGAAATTTTTCCGCCTGAAAAATGGCAGCTTTATGACAGAATTAACAAATGGCTGAAAAGAGACCAACAGATCCGGAAAAACAGAAGGAGTGGGCGGTTCTTGCTGAGACCTTTTTACAGTATGGAAAGAAAGATCCGGCGAGTATGGAGATTCCGGCGTTCCGGGCACTTTATCTGGACGAGATGCTGAAGAACCGGGATGGGATTATCCTTGAGGAGAATCGGAAGTACAAAGAGCTGCTCTTTAATATGGATACAGCAAAAGAGGCAAATGATGAGGTCCCGGAATCCTTGAGGGGAATCCTGCGCCCGTATCAGGCGGATGGATTCCGGTGGATGAAGACGTTAAAACGATGCGGCTTCTGCGGAATCCTTGCGGATGACATGGGACTTGGAAAGACTCTTCAGATGCTGACGTTCCTGCTATCTGAGAAAGAGGAAGGAAAGACAGGAGATGAACTGCGGACGTTGATCGTTACTCCGGCTTCTCTTGTATACAACTGGAAAAAAGAGATCGGCCAGTTTGTGCCGGAGCTTTCCTGCAAGGTGATTACAGGAAATGCGGCAGAGCGGCAGGAAATGATCCAGAATGAGGAAGATAGGGATATCTGGATCACATCCTATGACCTTCTGAAACGCGATATTGCATGCTACGAGAATATCCGGTTCGCAAATCAGGTGATCGATGAAGCGCAGTACATCAAAAACCATGGTACCCAGGCGGCAAAGAGTGTGCGTCTGATCCAGAGTGGATTCCGGATGGCGCTGACGGGAACTCCGATGGAAAACCGTCTCAGTGAGCTTTGGAGTATTTTCGATTTCCTGATGCCAGGCTTCCTTTATGGATACCAAGGCTTCCGGGAGAAATTTGAAGAAGCGATCATGAATGACAGAGATGAAGAAGTGAGTGCGAGATTGCGCAGCATGGTACATCCGTTTATTCTTCGCCGACTGAAAAAGGATGTGCTCACGGAGCTTCCGGACAAGATTGAAAAGACGGTAACGATTGAGCTTGAAGGAGAGCAGAGAAAGCTGTATGACGCATACGCAAAGCGGCTGAAACTGTATCTGGAAAAGCAGAGCAAAGAGGAATTTAAACAGAGCAAGCTGGAAGTATTGAAGGAACTCACAAGACTGCGCCAGCTTTGCTGCGGTCCGGAGTTATTTCTGGAAAACTATCACGGTGAAAACGCGAAGATGGATGCCTGTGTGGAACTTGTGAGACAGGCAGTCGACGGTGGACATAAGGTGCTTCTGTTCTCCCAGTTTACGAGTGTGTTGGATGAAATTGAAAAGGCGCTTGCGAAAGAGAAAATCGAGGATCACCGAATTGATGGAAGCGTGTCGAAGGAGCAGAGGATCCGGCTTGTGGATTCCTTTGAGACGGACGATGTTCCTGTGTTCTGTATTTCCTTGAAAGCTGGTGGTACAGGACTGAACCTGACGGCGGCAGATATCGTGATCCACTACGATCCATGGTGGAATGTTGCTGCGCAGAATCAGGCAACAGACCGTGCGCACCGGATCGGTCAGAGGAACACGGTGACGGTCTATGACCTGATCGCGGAGAACACGATCGAGGAGCAGATTAAAAAGCTTCAGGAGAGCAAGAGTGCTCTTGCGGAGGAGATCTTGTCTGGAGAAGGAATCCAGAGTATTGTACTGGATCGGGATGAGATTTTGAAGATGCTGTAAAAGTGTATTGCCGCTTCAGATAAGCTGGGGTAGTGCATTCAGAAGAAGTAAAGGTCACTTGGCCCCCTTTGATCGGTGGGAGTCATGTGACCTTTGTCTTATTCACGGAATTTTCTACGATAAACTTGATTGAGTAATGTGGTGAGAAAATTCCTTTTCGATATCTTTTTGGTAGACGGGATGAAGCGCGGATTCCACCAGAATAAAGTTTAAGATCCATTGGATCATGTAGCAGAAGCAGTTCCTCTGCGAAAAAAAGCAAATCCAAATATTACTTCGGAACCTAAATATATGGCAGAACCGGAGAAATATCAATGATAGTTCAGAAAGTGAAATAACGTGAGGATAGAAATAAAAAGATCCTGCCCCATAGTAAGACAGGATCTTCGGCGATACTCCTGCAGGAGTACAAAATTGTTTATATGATCAGTGATTGAGGGTTAATCCACCAGCTCATTCTGATGTCTCGACAAATGCTCATAGGGCAGGATCAACCGTCCGCGGTAGAGGCCGCAGCCATCGTTTACGAGGTCATTATTGATGGCGGAGAACATGTTTACGTCGAGGTCGGCGAGGTTTAAGGTTACGAGGCGGCGGCAGCGCTCGTAGGCTTCATCAAAGTAGACGCATTCGCCCACAGGGATCTCGTCGCGGCGGGCGCGCTCGCCCTCCTGGCGCTTCTCGTAGCTTAAGTGGTTGGCGACACCGATCTCCGCAATATCGTCCATGTGCTTGGTGCGGAGCTGGACTTCCATATAGCTGCGGGAGCTGTTGTCGTAGAAGGTGATGTGGAGTGACTGGTAGTCCTCAGAAGTATTTCCACAGATATAGTCGCGGTAGTAAGGCTTCACATCATCGTTTAATAACGGCGAGGTGCTTTTCTTCACACCGTAGGCCGGTTCCGCGGTAAATCCCCGCTCTTCGAGAAAGCCCGGAAGTTCGTTGGCGATCTGGTAGAGGTATCGGAGGTCAGCTTCTTCCTGAGATTCATCAGGTTTCAGGTAGCATTTCGGCAGAGAAGTCACGATCCGGTATGCGATCAGATCCCGAAAACAGCTGAGGCGCTGCTTGAGTTCGGAAATCGACGGGTAGGCCTTATTTTCCATATAGTAATCATAGATATATTCGACGATGTAGCCGTTGAACTTTGCCTCCGCGCGGATCAGGGATTTGATGCGCCCTTTGAAGTTAAAGGCCAAAAGCGGATATTCCTTTGCCATATGGATATAAAATTCCCGGATCTTCTGGGACTGGGCAGTAAGGAAATCATTGTGCTCGAGCAGCTCCCGGATCTGGAGCAGAAAGTTCGCATGCATCAGGTCGATCTCATTGCCGGTGCATTTTGCCTCTTTCTTCAGGTCCTGGCTGTAGTTTTTTAAAATTTTGAACATGGTATCGCCGGAATAAAGATAATCATTTAATGTAACCATGGCTGTCACTCCTCTGTCGTAGATAATTATATTTTATCAAAATCAGCGGCATTATCAAGAAAAATGTAACGATGTTTTCCGATGGTCGAGACATGGATCGGCAAAACAGAAATGGAAAAAGAGCTTGCCGCACGAGTTAGTTTGTGCTAACATATCACACAGACAACTGTGCTGCAGCATGTACTTGTGAATGGAAAGGAAAAGGTAACCGTGAAGGTACTGAATGGTTACAGGAAAATAATAAAATGGAGATCAAACAACTGGAATATTTTGCGGCGGCGGTGGAGTATGGGAGCCTGAACCGCGCGGCAGAGAAATTATATACAACACAGCCGAATGTGAGCCGCGTGTTAAACAGTCTGGAAAAAGAGCTGCATGTGACGCTTCTGGAGAGAAGCAACAAGGGAATCAAGATGACACCACAGGGGGAAGAACTCTATGGTCATGCGATGAGCATCTTAAAACACTCCAATGTCATCCGTTCGATGTCGGAGCGGCCGAACGGGAGAAGATTTTCGGTGTCCGGTTACAGGAGTGGCCTGCTCACAAAACTGATGGTGCAGCTGTATCAGGGCGGTAGAGAGCAGATAAAATATGAATACCGGGAAGGAACTGTGGAGGAGATCACAGATAACGTGGCGGCAAGGATCTCAGAGATCGGGATCGTCTATTTCGCGGAAGCACAGATGCCGTGTTTTCAGCATATCATGTGGCATAAAAAACTGGAATTCTATAAGCTGGCGCTTAGGGGGATTTGTGTCTATGTTGGGGAAAATCATCCGCTATATGAACGGGAATCCATTCGCTTTCCTGAACTGAAGGGGATGAAATTTGTGACGGAGACGGAAGATTTCTTTGCCATGGAACATCATATCGAGAGGATCAGCGTCGGTGCGTTCATCTCGGAACAGCATATGAATGACAGGTTTTATACAAACAGCGATTACATGATCAATAACCTGCTTTTGCATTCTGACGTGTGCTGCCTGGGGATCGATATTGTCCCGGCAGGTTACCGGAAATACGGAATCAAAGCACTTAAAATCGAGGACTGTGAGCCATTCCTGGCATTCGGGTTTGTGGCGGCGGAGAATGCCTCGCTGTCTGCGGAGGCAGAGCAGTATCTGGGGAAATTGAAGACATATTTACAGTGATGATGTTAGTCAGTAACGGTTCAGCAGGCCTGCGTATTTGAACTCTAAAATCCTGTTGACGGAACCGATCTGGAATGGATATCCGCAAGGATGCGCAGTGATTCTGTGAAGAATAAATCAGTTTACGCTGACCAGAATCACGCGCCAGACCTCATGGACGTTCGACTTGAAATGAAAAGCGTATAGCAGATGGTATTTATATGAGTGATATCATATAAAAAATCCTCATTGCTATACGCTTTTGTTATAACTGATCCCCCATGAAATGGCATTGGTAAGTTTGAACTAACCATGGTATAGTAATTCCTGCGAAAAACAGACACAAGCGGGGATTGCAAAAATGTAAAGATCCCCCACACATACTCAAGAGGAGGACAACATGAAAAAAAGAGTACTTAGCCTGTGCCTGGCAGGTCTTATGGCGGCATCTTTGACAGGATGCGGCGGAGCAGGAAACGCAGCAGAGACAACGGCAGCAGCAGGAGCAGAGAACAGTGCCGCAGCATCGGAAGCCGGTGCTTCTGAAGGAAAAGAAGAACTTGTATTTGTAAACTATCGCGATATCCGCGATTTAAATCCACATCTCTACGCAGGAGAAATGTATGCCCAGGAGATGCTTTATGAGACACTTGTAAACATTACGGCAGATGGATATGAGGGATGCCTGGCGGAATCCTGGGACATCAGTGATGACGGAAAGACCTATACATTCCACATTCGTGACGGCGTGAAATTCTCCGACGGGGAAGTTTGCGACGCAAACGCGATCAAGGCAAACTTTGACGCGATCATTGAGAACAAGGACCGTCATACATGGCTGGAGATGATGAATCTTCTCGTGGGCGTATCGGCACCGGATGATAAGACCTTCGTGATCGAACTCTCCGAGCCTTACTACCCGCTTTTAACAGAGCTTGGTGTTACGAGACCGTTTGCCATGATCTCTCCGAAGGCGATGAAGGACGGAAGCACAAAGGATGGCGTAAACGAATACATTGGAACAGGTCCATATGTCCTGCCCGATTTTGTGACAGATGAGTATGCAGTATTTGAAGCAAACGAAAACTATTGGGGGGAGCAGCCGTCCATCAAAAAGATTACGGTAAAAGTAATACCGGATAATCAGACGCGTATCATGGCACTGGAAAAAGGGGAAATTGATCTGATTTTCGGTAAAAATATGATTGATGCGGATGCAATTAACCAGTATACGGGAAATGACAATTTTACGGTTGCGTTATCGGATCCGACCTCGACCCGGCAGATTGTACTGAATACAACCCGTGATATTCTGGATGAGAAGGAAGTGCGTAAGGCACTTCAGCATGCGACAAACAAAGCAGCGATTTCAGAAGGTATTTTTTATGGTCTGGAACAGCCGGCGGATACACTGTTT
>OGMD01000806.1_pt1 | contig 12647 bp, 9 predicted proteins | sample 1573041 | NCBI WGS metagenome assembly OGMD01 (sample SAMEA2582007, study PRJEB24529) | metagenome | biome: Human gut stool | place: China | collected 2011 | reverse complement strand
ATGACCGGGGAACACAGTATAGAACCGGAATTTATTATGTAGATAAAGAAGATCTTCCTGTCATTAACCAGGCTATTAAACTATTGTCTGCACAATATAAGATTCCTATCGCTATAGAAGTAAAGCCATTGACTAATTTCTATCCGGCAGAGACTTACCATCAGGACTATCTGGATAAAAATCCGGGAGGATATTGCCATATCAATCCTGCTTTATTTGAAATAGCACGCAAAGCCAATGCACCGAAAACAAAAGTGTATCAAAAACCGGATGACTCAACCCTCCGCAAGGAACTATCGGCGGAACAATATGCAGTAACCCAGAAGAATGCCACCGAACCGGCCTTCCACAATGAATACTGGAATGAGCACCGCCCAGGCATTTATGTTGATATTACCACCGGAGAGCCTTTGTTTGTTTCTACCGACAAGTTCGATTCGGGTTGCGGGTGGCCTAGCTTTTCCCAGCCGATTCAAAAAGATATCATCGCAGAGAAGAAAGATACTTCGCATGGCATGATACGTACGGAAGTACGCAGTAAAACCGGGGATGCGCATCTGGGACATGTATTCACAGATGGTCCGAAAGAGAAAGGCGGATTACGTTATTGCATCAATAGCGCCTCCCTTCGTTTTATCCCGAAAGAGAAAATGAAAGAGGAAGGTTATGGAGAATATTTGCCACTCATTAAATAAGCACACCGGAAAGTAATACAAATCAATATAAGCTGTTTATCAGATAAACAGAACGGTGGACTTCCTCATAGGGCAATCCACCGTTTTTAATGCAGTTAAATTAAGAGAGAGAAGGAGTTTCACAACTCCTAATTTATTTTTATCTGCTGGCAGTCAACAGAGTTGCTTCATTCGTTGCCGGAGTAGCCACGTTCATAGCCCAGTTCACACTAGATTCTTCAATCCATTTATCATTCCATTTATAGTTCATATAAGCTACCGGCATATTAGCGTCGTTCAATTCGTACACGCTCTTTTCAACAGCCGCATCGTAAGCTCTGTGAGAATCATTCCAACGTGCGTATACCAAAGTGATTTCATTAGAAGAATAAGTATAATCAATTTTGAAGTACGGCAGCCATTTGTCAGTGGAAGCATCCCATTTGAAAGCCTCTTTGGTAGCCATTCTCTTTTGATCGTCATAGGTAAAATCATATTTCATGTGGCGATAAAGAGAGCCATCTAATCTGTAAATCACCTTCGATACTACAAGATCACCTACTGTTTCTTCATTAGTAATGAAGTTATTGTTTTGTGCCTTCACTGTTGCATTAGAGATACCTGCAAATACCATAGCAACTAAAACGATCATTCTGAATAATACTGTAGTTTTCATAATTGTATATTTTTTATTTGTTCAACATTCTGTTTTTTTGTTCTTCTGTTTATTAGACGGATCAAATGTCTCAAACGGTTGCAACATTCTGAACTTTTTTCATTTTTCTTCGTTGTCCGCTTGCGACTATAGATATGCAACGAGCGTGCCAAAAAGATAACAAGCTAATAATCAGAATGATTGCAAAACAGAGTGGTGTACGAAAACGAACAGTTGTACGCTTAGAATCGAACAACCAATTAAAAAAACTGTTTATATACTACGAAACAGAATATTGTCTACCTTTGCATCCGATAAATTATCGAAATCAAACGATGAAAAAGAACAGTAAGAAACATATTCTTCTGCTGTCAGCCAGTGGGGGTCTACTCATCTGTCTCATCAGTCTTTATTTAAGTCGCAACGCTCTCTTAAGAAGCATAGTCGACAAACGTACCTCCCATATTGAGCAAACTCACGGGCTACGTATTCATTACGATAATCTGAAAATGAATGGATTGAATGAAATCATCCTCGAAGGTCTCTCTGTTGTACCCGAACAACGAGACACATTACTGACACTCACATCCACTCGTGTCAAACTGAACTTCTGGAAATTACTAAGCAGAAAAATAAAAATACGTTATGTAGCCGCAGACGGAATTACACTTGCATTCACAAAGCGGGATTCCGTCGCCAACTACGATTTTCTTTTTAGAAAGAAACCAGAATATCTCACTCGAACGTCGCCACAAACGGACACCCAAACAAATTATGCAGAAAGAATCAACAAAATATTAAATTTATGTTATGGTTTTATGCCCGAAAACGGACAACTAAACAATATCTGTATCACGGAAAGAAAAAACAATAATTTTGTATCTCTCACTCTTCCTTCTTTTATCATTAAAGAAAATCATTTTCAATCCGTCATCACCATACAAGAAGACAGTTTAGCACAGCATTGGATAGCCAATGGTGAACTGCACCAACATTACAACTCATTAAAAGCAACGCTTTATTCATCTGATTCTCTAAAAGTTTCCATACCTTATATAACACGTAGATATGGTGCTAAGATAACCTTTGACACTTTATCGTATAGCCTGACGAAAGAAATAGGGTCTTCCAAACAAGTCTATCTCAAAGGAAAAGCAAGAGTGAACGGGCTGGACGTATTTCATAGAGCCCTCTCTCCTGAAATCATTCATCTCGATCGCGGACAACTCTGTTACGAGATGAACATAAACGGACACTCATTTGAATTGGACAGTACCACCATTGTTGACTTCAACAAACTCCAGTTTCATCCTTATTTACGGGTCGAGAAGGAGAAGGGAAACTGGCATTTCACTGCAGCAGTCAACAAATCCTGGTTTCCGGCAGACGATCTGTTCAGTTCTCTTCCGAAAGGATTATTCAGTAACCTGGAAGGTATAAAGACAAGTGGTGAACTGGCTTATCATTTTCTGTTAGACATTGATTTTGCGCAACTGGATAGTCTCAAACTGGAATCTGAATTGAAAGAAAAAGATTTCCATATCATAAGCTACGGAGCTACTTCACTCTCCAAGATGTCCGGTGAATTCATTTATACAGCTTATGAGAACGGAGTACCGGTACGAACCTTCCCTATCGGCCCTTCATGCAATCACTTTACACCCTTGGACAGCATTTCCCCCATTCTAAGAATGTCTGTCATGCAAAGCGAAGATGGAGCATTCTTTTATCATCGCGGTTTTCTGCCCGATGCCTTACGGGAAGCACTGATTTACGACCTGCAAGTGAAACGCTTTGCACGCGGAGGAAGTACGATCACCATGCAACTGGTAAAGAATGTATTCCTGAACCGTAACAAGAACTTTGCGCGTAAACTGGAAGAAGCATTGATTGTGTGGCTGATAGAGAATGAAAGACTAACTTCCAAAGAGCGTATGTACGAAGTATATCTGAATATTGTAGAATGGGGACCGCTCGTTTATGGTATTCAGGAAGCGTCTGCTTATTATTTCAAGAAACGCCCTTCGCAACTGACCACGGAAGAAAGTATTTTCCTGGCTTCCATTATCCCGAAACCCAAGCATTTCCGCAGTTCTTTTGCAGAAGGTGGACAATTAAAGGAGAATATGGAAGGTTACTACAAGCTGATTGCAAAACGTCTTGCACAGAAAGGAGTAATAAGTGAAATCGAGGCGGATAGTATCCGCCCCGATATCCAAGTTACGGGCGACGCCCGGAATAGTCTAGCCGGTGAAAAACCGGAGTCTAGTTCTCCTACCGCTGAGGAGCAATGAGATTGATATAAATAATAAAGGAATAGGTTATCTTCTTGAACTGCTGTTTCTTTCAGAGGAACGGGAAGAGCTTTGAGTGCTATTACCTCTCGTGCTTCCGGAAGAAGAGCGTCTTTCTGTTTGTCCGCTGGAAACATTGCTCCGGGTAGAGCTACCGCTGCTTCGAGTAGAACTCGAACTACCGCTACTACGGCTAGAGGTAGTACTACTGCTACGGCTGGTAGTATTTTCACTACTGCGACTGGAAGAACTACGACTGGAACTAGAACTGCCACGACCGGAGCCACCACGACTGGAAGAACTATTGTTTCTATCAGAACTGTTATTTCTATTATAGGAACCACTACTATCGTTTCGCCTACTTGAACTTTCCCTTGAGCTGCTACTTGTCTTTCCACTTTCACGGTTGGAACCGCTACTTGTCGAACTTCCGCTTGTCGGCCTGCGATTAGAGCTTGAAGAACCGGAACTTGTTTCCGGACGGCGACCGGAATTACGATCTCCTTCTACTCTGTTTGTATTCCCGTTTCTATCAGGAACAACCTCTTTATTCGGTCTCCCATTTCCGGACGGTGTAGACGGTCTGACAGAAGTTGAAGGTCTATCTCCTGATTCCGGACGAGGACGAGTAGACGTACCAGGTCGCGTTGTCGTTCCGGGACGAGACGTATCAGGACGAGTAGATGTGCTTGGACGAGACGTTCCGGGACGTGTTGTTGATGAACCCGGACGGGAAGAATTACCCGGACGTGTCGGTGCATTATGCGGACGAGTGGAAGTATTCGGACGGAACCGGACAGAACCGAAATCTGAACGACGATAAGAGTGGAATACCCTCTGATCTCTCACCCGGTGCGGTGCAGAGTAATGGTTGAAATTATTATATCTGCCTCGGTAATAACTTGTATGGTGAAAATGCGGACGATAATGCGCTCCACAATAAGTACGGTAATGATAAGGCACACCAAAATAGAACAAGCTACGGTTCGGGTAATTGATGTACACCCTGAAACTCCATTTCCCTCCGGTTACATAAATCGGCCGATAGAAATACTCGGCACCGAGAAACCGGCGATACTGCGCATCACTCAATACCCAGCGAAGATCATCGTTACGGATATCCAAAGCTTCATAATAATCATCCAATGCCCATTCGTAACCACGCGCTACGTAATCCATTATATTACGGACAGAATAAATAAAGTCGTAATTAATCTCATACGCATCATTATATTGCTGTGTACTCAAACTCAATTCATACGCCATCTTATCGGTAAGAAAACGTGTCTCCTTACGTACCTTGCTAGTGCTCATTCCAGCCATTACGGTCATATTGGCAGTCAGACCGACAGCAAAGAGTAAAAACAGTATTCGTTTCATCATTTAATCTCCTATCATTTATTATTCCGATAATATTCCTCAATAAACATGCGTAACATATCTCTATAACCGTACAGTTAATAGTATCAACGCCGACCATACCCTATCATAAAATCATTCATCTTGTCCTTGCTGGAAGTAAATGTCAGGGTATTAATCACTGTAAAGAAAGCTTCTTTATCTACAATGCGGGGATACATTATCTTCATAATTTCCATCCGGTCATCGTCAAATGTATAAAGTTTGGTCAGTTGGAGACATTGGGCAGATGTAAAATCAGAACCGGCCAATGCAGCATTAAGCAACTTTATACGATCATCTTTAAAAGGCTCCTTCTTCATCTCATTATAAAACGTTTGAAAGAGCTGATCGTTCATTACCCTGTTGTAACCATATCCCGGGCGGTGTTCTCCTTGTCCCGGACGATGTCCCCCCTGTCCGGGGCGGTCAGGTCTTTCCGGATGCATGTTATCACGTCCGTCTACCCATATCTCTTTCACTCCCCTACCATCGAAATAAACATAGTCTTTATACAATTTTTCTCCTTTCCATACTCGCTCTCCCGGACGGGTAAAGCGGGTGGCATATACTTCAACAGTATAATGTCCGGGATTCAAATTGGCTATAAAGCAGGTAGTAGTAGGCAAACTGATTTGGTTTCCTCCCAAGTAAACAAGTATCGGAGTATTTCCGCCGTCGATACGGATTCCGTTAACAGACTGCGCTTGTAAGGAAAGGGCAGCGAACAGGATGCAGAAACTTATTATAATCTTACGCATAACTTATCTCGTTTTTATTATTTATATCTTTAATCTGATACCACAAAAATAGGGTGAGGAAACTCCCCACCCCAATGATTCTCTCTATTCGTATGTAGGGAAATCCCTATTCTGTTTAGGAATCCGCCAAAACAATGCCATCCTCGTGCAAGGTAATCAGACGTTTCTTATACAAGTCGCCCACTCCTTTTTTAAAGGTTTTCTTGCTGACACCAAACGTGTCGTAGATATCTTCCGCAGGACTTTTATCATTCAAGTTGATTCGTCCTCCGTGCTCTTGGATATAGTCTAGCAACGTTTTCGAAAAATCGTCAATCTTTTCAAAACCGGGTTTCTGAAGAATCAAATCTACCTTACCATCTTCACGCACCTGTTTCACAAAAGCTTTCATCTCCATCCCCGTCTCCAACGGACAGAATATTTCATTCTCATACAATAAACCGCTATACTTGTCATCTATAATTGCCTTAAAGCCCAAGTCCGTCTTCTGCCAGATAAGAATACTCACCACTTCTTCCGGAGCATATTCCGGCTTTTCTTTCGACAGATAACGTTCCACTTTTGCTGAAGCCACAATACGGTAACTCTCTTCATCCACATGTGCATGAACCACGTATTTCCGTCCAACCTGCATTTTCATCTTCTGCTCACGGAACGGCACAAACAGGTCTTTCATCAATCCCCAGTTCAGGAAAGCTCCGTATTGATTTACCCAGGAGACTTCCAGACAAGCAAACTGTCCGACCTGCACTAACGGGGTCAGTGTCGTAGCAATCAACCTCTCATCCATATCCAGGTAAAGAAACACATTCAAAAAATCTCCTATCTTACAATCCTCGGGCACATAGCGGGTAGGCAACAAAATCTCACCTTCTTCCCCACCATCGAGATATACGCCGAAATCGACTTCCTTCACGACTTCAAGCTGGTTGAACTTTCCTAATTCGATGCTCATATTCTTATCTATTATATTATATAAGATACAAAGATAATCTATTTTGAATAGATCCCTCAATCAGTTAGCTATAACTTTTCGTTATCGGGCAAAACTATTTGCAATGAACAATTTGCTTTCTAATATGTTAACTTTGTAGCGACAAAAAGAAAGAGTAAATTATTCACCTTTTTAAACATATAAAATTATGGAATTTCTAACCAACGAGAAACTTACGATTGTGGGAGCTGCCGGAATGATCGGCTCCAACATGGCACAAACAGCCATGATGATGAAACTCACTCCGAATATTTGTCTCTATGATCCATTCGCACCAGCTTTGGAAGGAGTAGCTGAAGAACTGTATCATTGCGGTTTTGAAGGTGTCAACCTTACCTATACTTCCGATATCAAAGAAGCGCTGACCGGAGCTTCTTATATTGTTTCTTCCGGTGGAGCAGCCCGTAAGGCAGGTATGACCCGCGAAGATCTGTTGAAAGGAAATGCAGAGATTGCCGCTCAATTCGGAAAAGACGTTCGTCAATATTGCCCGAACGTAAAACATATCGTTGTCATCTTTAATCCTGCAGACATCACCGGCTTGATTACTTTATTGTATTCAGGTTTGAAACCTTCACAAGTTTCTACATTGGCTGCGTTGGATAGCACCCGCCTGCAAAACGAACTGGTGAAATACTTCCATATCCCCGCTTCCGACATTCAGAATTGCCGTACGTATGGCGGTCATGGAGAACAAATGGCTGTATTTGCATCTACCACCAAAATAAAAGGAGAGCCCCTGACCGATTTCATCGGTACAACCCGTCTTCCGTTGACGGAATGGGAAGCACTGAAAGTACGTGTCATCCAGGGTGGAAAACATATCATCGACCTGCGCGGTCGTTCTTCTTTCCAAAGTCCGGCTTATCTTTCTATCGAAATGATTGCTGCTGCTATGGGCGGACAGCCATTCCGCTGGCCTGCCGGAACGTATGTTTCCAATGGCAAATTCGACCATATCATGATGGCGATGGAAACTTCAATTACTAAAGACGGCGTTACTTATAAAGAAGTGGCCGGAACTCCTGCCGAACAGGAAGAATTGGAAAAGAGCTACGAACATTTATGTAAACTTCGTGACGAAGTGATTGAAATGGGGATCATCCCAGCCATCAAGAACTGGCACGCATTGAACCCCAATATTGACTAATCAAACAATATTAGCGAAAGCAGAAGGCCGAAACCTGACGATCTTTTTATCGTTCTGGGTTTCGGCCTTTTTTATTCGAGTTTAGAGATAATGAAAGAAAGAATCAATGTTTGTAATGATAACAGGTATTCTTCACTTCAACATGATAAACGGCAGTTCCATATCCCATCCAAATCCCCAATCCTCCATCTATATTACCGGGTAGATTAGTCGTATTGGGAAACACAGGATTACCACTGTTGATTACTTCATTTTCATATTGACTCCAAAAGCGGAAACCCTCTTCCGTTATTTGTGAGAAACAAATGCCCACCTTTTCACCAGGAGTAAAAAAAGGAGTATACTTGTTGAGTTCCGTATGCCGGAATCCCCGGTAAATCTCTGCTGTTGCGACAGGAGACACTAATATCTCATCAGAAAACGTACCCATAAACGCATTATAATAGTCCACATCTTTCTCTTCTACCTGAGTGAATATTTTATAATAGTTAGCTTCCCCCTTCGGGTCATTAAAATACGCAGTAGCCTGATAAAGCGTATCACATCCTTCGGTTGGCTGCAAACGTATACTATCCAGTAAGATCGGTTCAGGAATGGTAGTACGTGCTGTTATTTCTTTCCCGCGATACATAACAGTCAGCGTATACACTTTGCCCACTTCTCCCCTGATTTGTGAACCGGTATAGACAAAGTAAGGCAATCTGCCTTTGTCTATTCTTCCTACCAGAATTTCGGTCTGACTCCCATTACTAACGGTTACTTTAGCACTCATGACAGGCAGTTTGGAAAGTGCTATACTATCCCATGTACTATTCAGGATTTTACTTTGTGAAAGGTAAACCTTTGCAAATCCGTCTACCGTGATACCACCTTCCACTACGACTTCCGATTCATAGTCACTATCAAAATCCCAATCCGGCTCACAGGATGCAAAAACTGCAACCAGCATCATTATCCAACTATATAAAAAAGCTTTCAACATCTTCAAAATTTAAATATATAACTGACTGAAGGCAATAAGCTATAAAGAGACATATTTTTCTTCTTAATAAGCAAACCGGATTTATCTTCTGAAGGCTTGACACCTACTTGCACAAAAACCGGATTATGTCTCATATAAGCATTATAAAGTGACAGATTGATACAACTGTTTTTGGTATGTCCCAGCCAGTAGTTCACCGACAAGTCCATTCTGTGATAAGCCGGCATACGGCTGCTATTATACTCATCGTATACACAAACTGCATTCTCGCCTATCATATACATTGCCCTCGGATATGTTACCGCATTACCCGAAGCATATACAAATGTCATCACAAAATCCCAATGGTCGTCCAATGTATAATGAACCATCGCATTTAAATTATGCCTACGGTCATATTTGGCAGGAAATGTACTTCCTTTTCTCAACTCCGGAAATTGCCGATCGGCCCAGGCCAGTGTATAGCCAATCCAGCCATTCCATCGTCCTCTGCTTTTCCGCAGCATCAGTTCTACTCCATAATTCTGTCCTTTCCCTGTCAGTACATGTTCTTCTATCCGATACGTCTGATTAAACATATCCAACAGTCCACCGTTGAATATCGTTTGATGACATAGTTTCCGATAATAACCTTCCACCAACAATTCATACTCTCCATTTCGAAGCGGCTGCGAGAAAGAGATGTCTAATGAATGAACTTTCTGCCCTAATATATCTTTCGTCGAAGGCATCCAGAAATCAATGGGCAATCCGGCACTCGATACTGTTATCTGATTCATATATTGCCTGTTCAGTTGATAGGAAAGGCTCAATGTTCTGTTCTTTGGTAGTTCGTATTCCAAACGAATACGGGGTTCCGTTCCTCCGTTATAATACCTATCCTGTATGCTACCACTATAACGCAGTCCCATGTTCATTGCCAATCTTCCCCACTTTTTCTCTGCTTCGGCATACATCGCAAATTCTTCCATTTCGTATCTGCCGGGATTTCCGGCATTGATACCTTCGAAAATATTCACCGATTCAGGATATTGCGGATGAAGTATATGATGTATAAAGCTTCCGCCTGTCTTCATCTTCCATGTCCCCAACTGCCAGTCCAGATTTCCCATATATCCTAAATCCGTCAATCGGGAAGGCATTGTCATATTCAGCGTATTCTGATTTGCCCGCAGATTGGTACGGTAATGCGTCATATAGACTCTTTGTGTCAACGACGTCTTCTCATTATACTGATGTTCCCATTTCAAAGAAGCAACAGCGTTGAGCCACTGCATTTTGAAGTCTACCTGATACTGGTGTTCTTTCAGTTTCAATAAGTCATTGCCGACATAGCTGTTCAATACAATCTTGTTTTTAGGGTTCGGCTTCCACACATAAGTAAGGTTATAATCCTGAAAACCGTAACGAAGCCTCGTATTATCCTCAAATCCCCCTTCTATCAAAGAGATTACCGGATTTACATAAGTGACTCTCGCGGATAGATAAATAGCACTATTTTGAGTAACTGGTATTGCACCGGTAATTCTCGAAGCCAATATACCGACATTACCGGACACGCTTGCCCGCTGCACCACCGAATCACGAGGAGTCATTTCTACTACCGCTGCCAATCTTCCACCGCGGTCTGCCGGTTGGTAAGACTTATTGAGTGAGAAAGAAGAAAAATGGTCATTATTAAATATAGAGAAAAAGCCCAGCAGATGTGAAGAGTTATACACAGGCACACCATCTATACAGATCAGGTTATGTCCCGGTTCGCTACCATGTACATAAAGTCCCCCATTCAATTCGCCGGCAGTAGTCACCCCGGGCAACAACTGAAAAGTCCTGATCGGGTCGCTGTCTCCCAGCATACGCGGCATGAAGTTTACCACATTCGGATCAAGCTTCCAATCACCTTTTGCACTACGCTGCAACGCAGGAGATTTCTTGGACGCCACCACTTCCACCTCCTGAATCCTCCAAATAGAATCGGTTCGAATGGTATCATCGCCACGTGTTTCCGTTTGGGCATATACACCTATATCTCCCAATACCGCAAACAGTACCAATATGTATCTTATCACATTCAACTCACTTTACTTATAAAAAAGAAAGCCGAAGAAGAGAATTATTCCCTTCCTCGGTCCTCGTCAATTTACTCACATTTATCTAATCTATACCCCATGCTTATTCTATGAATCCTTCAAAACTTCTAACCAATGCATCGAAGCTGTCAGCTAATGATTTGAATGGTCCGGAAGCAGCATCAAAATAATCTTCAAAGCTAATCAGAGATTCATCTTCAAACTGTAACAGAGGTTCTGTATACCAGTATTCATGTTTCGTTCCGTTAGAATCTGTATATGAATAATCAATATAAGGTTGGAATACCAAAGTAGCAGATGCTTCATTGCTTCCTCCGAATGTCAGGCTTCCATTAAGATACTTCTTAAATACATCTGCAGTAGCTTGTGCTGCTTCATGAGATTGGCCCCACATTCCAGTAGCATTATCATACTGGTCATCCACTTGTTCCAGTTCACGAGCTAAATCCTTGTAACTACTACATTGCATAAGCACAGTAGCCTCACCCATTATATTTGCCTCTATGCGCGCATCTTTAAAACGATCTCCAACATTCTCGTTCGCGCCTTCGTCTGCTGTCATGTTGCTACCATTCAGATAAGCTTCACCTTTTACGGCTTCTGTTCCTTTTATGTTGATTGAATAGTTAGCTTTCACAACTTGAGGTGTTGCGCTTACTGAAGTAGATACTTTGTAACCGTTGGCATCTATATTTACTGTAATATCTGCCTTTCTTGGAGAGCTGCTTACGTTTGCTGTAGCAATTTCAAGAGAAGTCAAAGTAGTTGCTCCCAACTTAATAGTGGTAGTAAGTTTAGCAGGAACTTTCACTGTAACGCCATCATAAGTAAAATCTGTTGTATTGCCGGTAGCTGCAATTTTGATTTCAGCCATTTGACTTTTATAATTAAACTTCAATGCGAGTTCAGAATCAGAGTTGGTACGCTCCCACTCGTCTCTGCTGTCATTATAGGTATAAACGCCATAATAGTCACTGGCCTGATACATTTCATTGTTGACAGCCGCCATAGCGTACACTTTAGCCATATTACCCTGTGAAGCAGCTACTAAAGAATGTACCATCTGCTGTACATTTGCTTTTTCCTGAATTTCCAAAGAGCCTACGATTTCCGAGAAGTAATTCCCTACTTGTGCCAACTGTTTCTGATCGTCAGCATTTACCAGATTGATTAAGTTCTGTCCGATTTCACTCAATTTCTCTTTACTCTTCTCGGCTGATAATACATCACCGCCTGTCGGTCCATCATTATCGTCGTTACCACACCCCGTAAATGTTACCATTGCCATCATCAGGCAAGGAATTAAATAATACAATTTTCTAGTCATATTTCAATGCATTTAAAATGTTATGTCTGCATATTTTCATTGCCGTTCTTCGTTATTTGTATTTTTCACATAGAATATCGGCAGCCCCAATTACTTTGCAAAGGTGAGAATATTTTATAGAATAAAAAAATGATTAAAATAAAGAAAGCGCCTAAATAGACATTTTAGGCGCTTAAGTCATATAAAACTGTGATTATTGTGTCCAAATTAATAAATAGCTTTAGGCTTTCCGCTACATCATCATAGAAGGTCTCTTATTTTGGAGAGGAACATTCCTGACAAATCCCTTTAAGGACATAATTAATGCTATGCAAAGTAAATC